>SESD01000006.1_pt1 | contig 124998 bp, 110 predicted proteins | sample 3171411 | NCBI WGS metagenome assembly SESD01 (sample SAMN06051880, study PRJNA518727) | freshwater metagenome | biome: subpolar coniferous forest; feature: holomictic lake; material: water; isolation source: holomictic Lake 442, 16.5 m depth | place: Canada: near Kenora, Ontario | collected...
GACCTTTGGCGACAGTCTGAGTGATGGTGGCACTTATCGCGTCGGCCCGATATTGGCTGCAGGTGGTGGCAGGTTCACTGTTAATCCGGCGCTTGCCAAGACAGCGACCAATTGGCAGGAATTGGTCGCCGCTCAGCTTGGGCTGACTGCTTCCGCCTGCCCGGCTCGAACCGGCGGTTTTGGTGTGGCCGAGACCGCAACGGCCGGATGCCGCAATTACGCACAAGGCGGTTCTCGTGTCACCGACCCCAAAGGTGTTGGCAATCCCGTCGGCGTCGGATTTACAGCCGGCCCACTCACTGAACCGGTCGTCACGCAAATTGCAAATTTTGTGGTGGACAACGGGTCCGCCAACTTTACTGGAAGTGAGCTGGTCACGGTTTTGGCCGGCGCCAACGACATATTTGGCCTGACAGACCAATTGGTGCTGGATGCCACTGCGGCAGGGAGCACAGCGTTCGCACAATCCTTGATCGGCCAACTTGCGGCCGGTGCGCCTGCGGCCAATCAGGCGGCGGCTGGACAAGCCATCGGTTTGGCCGTCCTGACTGAAGCGGCAAAAGCTGGCAGCACGCCAACCACCATCGTGACAGCGGCCGTGACAGCGGCTGCCACGCACGCCGCCATGAACGCCTACACCAACAGCGCCGTCGCCAATGCAGCGGCGATTGGTGCAAGTGCCGGAGCAGCCGGCACTGCGGCCGGCAACACCTACGCTGCCACCACTGGCGCTGTCATTGCAGTGACCGGGATGGTGACGGCTGGTACAACACTGGCCGGTTACGTGAAAGACAAAATAGTTGCCAAAGGTGCTAAATATGTGGTGGTGGTCAACCTGCCCGACGTCAGCCTGACACCGTCTGCCAGGGCGACACCCGCTAACCAGCCGCTCGTCCTTGCCATGACCATGGCTTTCAATAACGCGCTGCAGACTGGCCTGGCCGGCACCGCTGGCGTGATCATTGTGGATGCCTTCCACAACATCCAGGATGAGGTGAATCACCCGGAGCAATACAGTCTGAGCAATGTGACGGGCATGGCCTGTGATCTGGCAAAAGTGAACAACACTTCACTGTTTTGCAGCGCCGCCACACTTATGGCAGGTGATACCTCCCATTATCTGTTCGCTGATGGTGTCCATCCCACCCCGTACGGCCACAAGCTGCTGAGCCAGTTGGTGTCTCGCGATCTGGCCAAGGCTGGCTGGCTTTAATCCAACGAACTTCAAGGAGAACCCCTATGAAATACCAACTGAAGTTCCTCGCCGTGGCTGCCGTTGTGCTGGCTGCGAGTAGCGTTTGTGCCCAAACTGCCGGTAGCTGGATGGTGCGTGCCGGCGCGACCAGAGTCGCGCCCAGCAACCCCAGCGGTGACCTGAGCGCACCGAGCTTTGTCGCGCTCGACCCTGTGACCGGTGCCCGAGGCGGCGGTAGCAAGACCACGACCGCCGCTGACACGGAACTCGGCGGCGGCATCACTTACATGCTGACCGACAACATCTCGATCGATGTGCCGCTGGCCCTGCCCTTCAAGCACAAACTCTACGGCGCTGGCTCAATCGACGGCGTGGGTCAAATTGGCGAGGTGCAGGCACTGCCAATGACGGTGTTCCTGCAATACCGTTTCTTGGAAGCCAACGCCAGGTTTCGCCCCTACGTAGGTTTGGGTGCGACCTATGCCAAGTTCTTTAATGAACAGGGCAGTGGTACCTTGACGGCGATGACCAATCCGGGTGGACCAGCCACCAAGGTGTCGGTTGCATCGAAGTACATCTTGACGCCGCAGATCGGGGCCACCCTCACCATTGATGCCCATTGGTTTGTCGATGTTATGTATAGCAAATCGAGGCTGAGCACGACGACGACTCTGTCCACCGGTCAAACGGTGGACGCGGCGCTGGATCCAGCCTCCTACGGTATCGCTGTTGGCTACAAGTTCTAATCTGGAGCTCTGAAGCAAGTTTTCAAAGCCCCGCTCCTGCGGGGCTTTTTTCTGTGCCTTATTCCTGCTAGCCAGAAAAAAACACGCTGACGGTGATGCCGCGCCCGCGCGGTCCGTCGGTCAGCGTCACCCTGGCATGATGCAGTTCTGCGATGCGCCGACAAATGGCCAGTCCCAGACCGTTTCCGGGTTGCGCCTGACTGGCGATCCGGTAGAAGCGCTCGAACACCCGGTCACGCTGCGAGACAGGAATTCCCGGACCGTCGTCGCTGACTTCAATCATCAAACCGAACAGGTACTGACTCAGCGCAACGTCTATATGGCCGCCGCGCGGCGTGTAGCGTATCGCGTTGTCCACCAGATTGGAGAGCAGTATCGACAACATATCGGCATTGCCAGACAGCGCCGGTAAATCGGGCTCAATCAGCAGCTCAAGTGTCTGCCCGCGTTGCAGTGTCAGTGGCGCCAGATCGGCACATACGGTTTCGGCAATAGTGCCAAAGTTCACCAGATGCGCCTCTGGCAACGCTTGCTCGGGATCAAGGCGCGCCAGCGTCAGCATTTGACCGACCAGGCGAATGCTGCGCTCGACGCCGCGCTGCAACTGCTGCATCGCGTGCTGCCGCTCGGTTTCGCTATCTGCCTTGCCGGCTACGTGCAGTTGCGCCTGAATCGCTGCCAGCGGCGTTCGCAGTTCATGCGCCGCATTGGCGGTGAAGCGTCGCTCGCCCTCCAGGGTATGCGTCACCCGTTGCAACAATTCGTTCAGAGCCAACACCATGGGACGAACTTCTCCGGGTGCGCTGCCGGCATCCAGTGGCTTCAAGTTATCGGGCTTTCTGCTGGCAATTTCGCGTGTCAGAACACCCACCGGATTGAGGCCCCGGCTGATGGAAAACCAGAGCAACACGATCAATACCGGCAGCCCCAGCGCCAACGGACTGGCCAGGTGCAACGCGATGCGCCGAACCAGTTGATTGCGCAGTTCATGCGCTTCTGACACAACAATACGAAAATGATGGTGCATGTCCCAGATGCCAAAGTGACGCCACGTCTTGCCATCCGAGTCCATGGTCTCGGAATAACCATCTGCTGGCGTCATCGACACAACGGGCGCGTTGGCCGAACGCAACAATAAACTGCCGTCGCCGCTCCAGACTTGATAGCGCAGATTTTTTTCGTATTCCGCGTGCAGCGAATGGATAGAACCGGTCACAACTGGCACCCCTGGAGCGCCGGCGTCACCTTGATTTGCCGTGGCTGATCGCTTGTCGGCAAGGCGCTGCGGCAACTCGGGCCATTGATCAAAAATCTCGTGCAGTGCGGGCGCCTGGGTTCGATTCGGAATCACCAGGGGATCACTCTCGTCAGGATCGGTGACCCGCAGCAAGGCCAGCGCAGTCTGGGCCAGATGAACATCAAACAGTTCATACACTTCGTCAACGCTGTCGCGAATGGTCAGCCAGGCTATAACAGCCCAATAAGAAAAACTGACAACGACCAAGCCCACCAGCAGGCGTCGGCTCAGGGAATGGTGTCGCTGCGCGGTCACGCCTCGTTCCTGGCGATGGTGTAACCGACACCACGCACAGTTTTGAGCGTCGTCGCGCCAATTTTCAAGCGCAGGTTATGGATATGCACTTCGATCGCATTGCTTTCAACGGTGCGATCCCAACCATACAGCGACTGCTCCAGTTGGGCACGGGTCAGGACGCGCCCGGCGGCCTCCATCAGTGTGCGCAGCACGTCAAACTCTCTTTTGGAGACACTGATTGCTTCACCATTCCTGGTAAGCACACGGGTGTCCACGTTCAGTGTCAGTTCGCCAACCACAAACTCGCCACCACCGCGACCGGAACGGCGAATGAGGGCGCGTAAACGCGCCACCAATTCCTCCATGTCGGTCGTCTTGACCAGATAGTCGTCGGCACCCAAGTCAAGACAGGTGACTTTGTCAGCTGTTATGTCTCGCGCAGTGAGAATCATGACGGGCACCTGATTGCCGCCAGTGCGCAGCTTGCGCAGCACTTCCAGGCCATTCATGTCAGGCAAGCCGATATCCAGCACCACGGCGACAAACTCTTCGTTCTCCAGCAGGTTTAGGGCCGCACCACCCAGCCTGACCCAGGTGACTGCAAAACCCCATTTCCCAAGCGCGGCCCGCAAGCCTGCGCCGAGCAGGGCGTCATCCTCAACGATTAGAAGTCGCATGGTTGTTCACTCGATTCCGGTACTTGTCCCAAAAATAATACACAGTACTTACCCGCGGTAACAACTATTTTGAAAGGGTTTGTACTCATGAAAACCCCTGATTCCTGCCGAGTCTTACCGGATCTTAAGGTCCCGAAAATAACTTAAGCCGACTGACAGTCTAACTTCATATGCTGGCTTACAACTGTATCAATTGATGCGTTGCTTATGGCGATAGGAATTTAACGTATGACAACTAAACACTCAATCTCGTTGCGCCATTTGTGCGCTGCGGCCACGGCGGCGCTGGTGCTCAGCCTGCTGCCGAGTCGACAGGCACTGGCCGACGCAGACCCGATGGCAAACGCCAGAATGGTTGGGGAAAAGCGTTGTGGTGACTGTCACGACACCGAGAAGAGTCTTTTTGGTCACACCCAGCATGCCAAGGTCTTTCGCGAAAATCCGCGCAACGACACTGAAAAGTCAGTGTGCGAGGCCTGTCATGGCAATGGCTCGTTGCATGTCGCAGACACCAAGGACAAGACCAAAATCATTGGCTTTTCCAAGGAATGGAATACTCCCATCGAGACACAGAATGGTCAGTGCCTGGGTTGTCACTCGGGCGGTCAACGGATGCACTGGCCGGGCTCCATTCATGCCACCAACAAGCTAGCCTGTTCTGACTGCCACAACCCGATGGCGCGCTTTTCTGCCAATGGCCTGATGAAGAAGGCCGGCATCACGGAGACCTGCCAGACTTGTCACCAGCAGCAGCGCGCGGAGTTCCGCAAGAAGTCGCACATGCCGGTGCCAGAGGGCAAGATGACCTGTGTCGATTGCCATAACCCGCATGGCAGCAGTTCAAAGCGCCTGCTCAAGGCCGATAGCATCAACGAGCTGTGCTACACCTGCCATGCCGAGAAACGAGGACCCTTCCTGTGGGAGCATGCACCGGTGCGGGAAAACTGCATGAATTGCCACGCCGCGCACGGCTCCAACGCCGACAAACTTCTGCTGCAATCGCGTCCCTTGCTTTGTTCCGGTTGCCATAGCACCACCGGCACCATGGGCCACGCGGTATGGGGCAACAACACGCTGGGAAATACCGCTTCGGCGGTAGCAACCACCAATGTCAATGGCGCGGCCTTGGGTAATTTGCCAAGCAAGCGCATGACCGGACGTTCCTGCCAGAACTGCCACTCGACAATTCACGGCAGCAACAGTCCTTCTGGCGCCCGCCTTCAGCGTTGACCTGACCAGGAAATTTGCAAATGACTCAATTCAACCTATCCCGGAGTTATCAAATGGTCGCTCGTCCCCGCATGAAAATGCTTACCACCTGCGTCGGCCTGGCGATAGCCCAATGGGGCGCCGGCTCTGCCCTGGCGGATTCAGCCGTTGGGGTTGACATGGCGCTAGGCAACGCCCTCAATCCACCCGGCAGATCGGCCGTACCCCGGCCCCTGGCGTCCGATGGTTTCGATACGGTTCGCCATTCGCCGACCGGCCAGCTTTATGGTCTGCCCTACGATAGCCCGCCCGATGACAGCAACAAAACTGCCACTGGCTGGGAGTATTCAGGTGGTGTCGAAGCTGGCGTGCTTGGCGGCGCTGCCGGCGAGAAGAACGCATTGTTTCGCAAGTACAAAGATTTGAAAAATGGCCTGTCGCTGAACTACTTTGAAGTTGAAGCGGACAAGCCTGCCAGCGCCAATTACATTCAGACCTTTGGCGGAGGAACGGGACAACACGACCAGTTCTATGGCGTCCAATTTGGCCGTTACAACGACTGGAAGGTCAGACTGTTCTATAACGAGACTTTGCACGTCTTTACCGACACCTGGAAGTCGCTTCACCAGGGCGAAGGTAGCGGCGATTTGACGACCGGTCTGCCTGCACCATCGCCCTACGCACCCGCGACCACAACGGCAATTGGCACGGCCGCCAGCAGCCTCGGACTTACCGCCTTTGGCACTGGCAATTGCACGCTGACGGCGCCGTGCTGGGTGTATGACGGCAAGCTCTACTCCAATGCCTCGGCGGTCAACGCCATCAACGGCGTCGCCGGCACCTATGGCGGCGCTGCCGGAACCACGTTGACTGCCGGTTCACCGCAGAGCAACATGGCCAAGGCCATCGCCAATAAACTGGCGTCCATTCCCGAGAGCGAGTTGAGCCTGGTACGCAAGAAGGGCGGCGCCCGAGTCGACATGATTTTGACGGACAACTGGAAGGGCTATTCGAGCTACAGCCAGGAGCATCGCCAGGGCGCCCGGCCGTTTGCCATGAACGAGGGAAATTTCTCTACTGAAATTGCCGAGCCGATCGACTACACGAGCCACGAATTTCTGGGTGGATTGCAGTACACGGATGCTCGAACACATGCCAACCTACGTGCTTCCTTGTCACTGTTTCGCAACAATATCAGCACGCTCAATGTGCGCGACACCCTGATGTCGGAGAACACCGTCAGTGGGGCGGTGCAGTCCGGCACCTACGACCTGTATCCCGACAACCAGGCCTTCAATCTCAAGGGCGAGTTTGCACGCTCGCTGCCGGACTTCTACAAGGGTCGCTTTACCGCAGCCTTGTCGTGGGGCACCAGTCGCCAGGATGATGCGTTGCTGGCTCCGATCTCAGCTCTTCAAAATGCCCAGTTTGCGGCAGCTGGCATCACCACGCTGGCCGGTAACAGCATTGGCTACGCTGCCGGTTCGGCCCTGGTGTCCAACTGGAACACCACTGCGGCGCTGAGCCAGCAAACCGCCAAACAGCGCATCGACAACACGCTGCTGGATCTGGGCTTGTCGGTCAAGCCAACCGATGACTTTAGTTTGAAAAGCTCGTTTCGCCTTTATGACACAGCCAACAAGGGCGGCTACACGGCCTACAACCCACTGACCGGACAGTTCGGCCGTGGCTTTGCCGACGGCAACAACCTGACTGCTCTGGATACCATTGTGGGCTTGAAGCCGGGCGCCACGCCAGGCACGGCGGGAAGTTGCTATGTGCCGCCGGGCTACGCTAGCAATACGTTGATCGCCACTTGCCAGTTCGGCCTCGCCGGTGTGGTGGCCAACGGTTCCAATGTACCGGTTTTCGGACAGGCACGCTCGACCAAACAGGTGAATTACGGTCTGGCGGCCGACTACGACCTGAGCCGCACCAGCAGTCTCAACGCATCTTTGGAGCGTGAGGACTTCAATCGCGACTTTCGCGAACGCGACAAAACGTGGGAGGACAAACTCAAACTAGGCTACGTCAATCGCGCTCTGGGTGACGCCAGCTTGCGAACTTCGCTGGAGAAGGATCGCAAGCGCGGCAGTGATTACAACTATCGGACTTTTGCAGATTTGGGTACCGGACTGCCAGGACTCAGCCCGCAAGAGCAGATTGCCGCAATTCAGGCTGGTGTTGTGGGCTACACACTCAATGCCAACCTGTTCAACCGGTATTCCTACTATTTCCGCAAGTACGATCAGGCCGACCGTGATCAAAACATTTTCAACGCCCGGCTGAACCTCCTGGCACGAGAAGACCTGGACCTTGGAGCCAGCGTCCAGTTGAAAAACATCCAATACCCTGGTTCCGTTTATGGTGCGGAGCAGGACAAGCAAAATTCCCTGACACTCGATCTCAATTACCAGCCTTCGTCGGCCCAGACGTTCTACGCCTTCTATTCGTACCAGAAGGGTAAAAAGTCAATGAGCCTGAACTCGGGGGTCGCGTCGGCCACCAATACGGCTTGCACGCTGGCCAATCTCACAGCCTATGGATACTCGGCCTGTGCCGACAACGTCGGCGGTAGCAACGGCGCGCGCCCACTGTCGTCAGGTTGGACCTCGGACACCGATGACCGCAACAACGTCCTTGGCCTGGGCTTGCAAAGCGAAATCGGCAGGGTGCAATTGGGCGTCGACTACACCTACTCCAACAGCGCGACCAACATCAGTTACGGCTATGGCGGCACGGCATTGAGCAACGTTGCGGCAACGCAGGCTGCGGCTGCCCTGATTGCCGGCAGCGCATTGCCCAATATGACCTTTGTCCAGCAGACCCTGAACCTTAACCTGTTGATTCCGATCAGCAAGAAGTTGTCGGTACGTCTGTTTGATCGCCTGGAGCTTGGCAGCGTCAGGGATTGGCACTACGACGGCGTCATCAGCGGTGCTGTCGCCAATTACGACGCCGGTACCTTGTTGCTCGACTCCGGGCCGCAGAGCTATCACACCAATGTCATCGGCGTCTTCGTCCAGTACAAACTGTGACAGCCCCACAACTGCCACAGGAGCGAAAAATGATTCATAGAGAAAACAACCATCCGTCGATAGCGGTCAATCGCGCGCGAACGATGGTCGCCATTGTCGCACTGGGATGCACTCTTGCCAGCCAGAGCGTCGTCGCGCAAGACGCCAAAACCATCGCCGCCACCGTTTGCGTGGCCTGCCATGGCGAGGACGGCAACAGCATGATCCCCATGTTCCCCAAGATCGCCGGTTTGCAGGAAAGTTATATCGTCAAGCAGTTGCGCGACTTTCAATCCGGTCGACGAAAAAGCGACATCATGGCGCCCATTGTTGCCGCCTTGAAAGCCGAAGACTTTGCATCGCTGGCTGCCTTTTACAGCGGTCAAAAACTCAAACCCGGCGACGCCGGTGACAAGAAAGTGGCCGGATTCGGCAAGATGGTGTATTTCGAAGGCAACGAAGAAACCGGCGTACCGGCTTGCGTCGGTTGCCATCAGCCGCTGGGCGCCGGGCACCAGGTCTATCCGCGCATCGGCGGGCAACATGTTCAGTACCTGACACAGCAACTGAAAAACTTCGCCAGTGGTGACCGCTCCAACGATGTGAGCCGCTTCATGCGCGTTGTCGCCAAGCGCATGACTGACGAAGAAATCGATTCGGTGGCCGCCTATCTGGCCGACCTCGACGCCAAATAGCCCCCAGAAAAGACAGGAATGAAGTCTATGAAAAAGTTTCTAACAATGCTCATGCTGGTCTCACTGTGGCCCGCCATGAGCTCGGCGCAAACACCCCCGTGGAATGAAATCAAGGGTGAACTCAAAACCGCATTGCAAGCCAAAGCCGACCCAGTGCGCGGCGAAGCTGCGTTCGAGCCGTGCCAGGGCTGTCATCGCAAGGATGCGTCAGGCCGTGTCAGCGGCGCCTACCCACGACTATCGGGGCAACATGCCACGGTACTGATGAAGCAAATTGCCGACATTCGTTCCGGTCGACGCAGCAACCTCAAAATGGAGCCCTTCATTGACGATCACGTTCTGACTCCTTTCGAGATCGCCGATATAGCTGTCTACCTGCAGGCTTTGCCCATCTCCGGAGATAACGGCAAAGGGCCGGGCAGCGCCGTCGCGAAGGGCAAACAGCTCTACGACAAAGATTGCGCGGACTGCCATGGCAACAAGGGCGAGGGCAATGCAGGCAAGTTCTATCCCATGGTGGCAGCCCAACATTACCGCTATCTGCTGCGTGAGGTCCAGTTCATCCGCGACGGTGATCGACGCAATTCAAATCCCGAAATGGTTGGTGTGATCAAGCCCTATACATCAGGTGACCTGGAAGCAGTGGCCGACTATATGGCTCAATTCGGACCTCCGAAAAAATAGCACCGCCACGCGGCTCAGGGAGTTTCATGATGAGCTGGCCGGTCCTGCGGCCATGGGTTTACTTGATGGCCATCATGCTGTCCCCAACTGCAGTGGCCGGAGCTGGCATCTGGTTGCCGAGTGCGGGCAACACAAGTTGGCAATCAGAATGCGCCGCCTGTCATATTGCATTTCCTGCGCAGCTACTGCCGCCCAGCGACTGGCGCAAGATCATGTCGCAACTGGATCGGCACTTTGGTACCGATGTCAGTCTGGACAGCGCGACGCAGCAGGAAATATTGGATTACCTTCAGCGCAACGGTGCCAGCGAGCCCCTTTTGAACAATCCACAAGTGCTTCCTCGCATCACAAGCAGCGAGCGATTTGCGGACAAACACCGCGGTGCCATTCGCCTCTGGCGCAAGGGACAAATCAAGACCTTGACTGACTGCCCAGCCTGCCACAAGGACTCGGCCTGGGACGAACCGAAGAATTGAACAGACCTGGCTTTCTGAGCGTCAAGCCGCGGCCGCCCTTTGCAGACGGTCACGCACACCGTCCCAATCGGGGCTAGCGGGCGGGCGCTCGATCCAGATCAGCTTGACGCCAAGGGCATCGAGTTCACGCAGCACGGCAAAGAGCTGCTGTGCCGCGGCGCTGGCAGCATCGGGCATGCGTTTACGCAGCACTTGGGCCGAGCGGACTTTTAGAGCGACGCGTGCATAAGTGGCAATGACCGGTCCGGTTTTGGCTGCGTCAATATCCGCGCCCAGCAAATTTAGCGCCGTTTGCATTTCTTTGGCGTCCATCAGCCGCACTTTGGCATTCGGCGCGTAGTGGGATTCGAGTGTGCCGGAAGCCCGCGGAGCCGGCCTGTCAAGCGCCAACCATTCCTCATCGAGAAGCACCCGCTGGCCACAGGCGGCTTGCACCTGCTCGCGCGTGATAGCGCCGGGACGCAGCAGCACCGGCCGCGCACGCGTGCAATCGATGATGGTGGACTCGATACCGACGCTGCACGGGCCACCATCCAGGATTAACAGATCGGCTCCAAATTCGTCATGCACATGCATTGCGGTGGTCGGGCTGACACGCCCAAACTGGTTGGCACTGGGCGCGGCAATGCCCCACACCGGCTTTTGCAAATGTGCCACATTGGGGTCCGACTGACGACACGCTTTGAGCAGCGCTTGCGCGACCGGATGCGAAGGACAACGCAAGCCGATCGAACTTTGTCCTCCCGCCGCCGCCGCCGCTATCCCGTCACGGCGCGGCAAAATCAAAGTCATGGGACCCGGCCAGAAGGCGCCTATAAGTTGCTGGGCAAAATCGGGCACGCTAGCGGCAAAGTGCGATACGCTGGCCGCGTCCGGCACGTGCACGATCAGGGGATGGTTTGCGGGGCGACCTTTGGCAGCAAAAATGTTGGCGATGGCCGTGTCGTTGTCGGCGTCGGCACCGAGGCCGTAGACCGTCTCGGTGGGCAAACCCACTAGCCCACCCGCTTTTATCAGCTCGGCTGCGTCTGCTATTGATTTGAAAGCAAAACCATCGAGGATCATGCTGGCGTACGCACTTAAAAAACCTCGATGCCAAGTATGCGGGCGGCCGCCAAAGCAGTGGCCTGAACATTGGCCACGCTGGTGCCTGTCACGGTGAGATGTCCCATCTTGCGTCCCTTGGTAGCGGTTAATTTGCCATAGAGATGCAAATGGATTCCGGCCAAAGCCAGTACTTGATCCCATGGCGGCGTCTTGTTGTCGAGCCACAAATCACCCAGCAAATTGAGCATGATGGCCGCGCTGTGCTGGCGCGGCTGCACCAGTGGCAACCCTGCCAGCGTGCGCACTTGCAGTTCAAACTGCGAGACGTCACAGGCGTCCACAGAGTAGTGGCCGCTGTTGTGCGGGCGCGGCGCCATCTCGTTGACGATCAATGTGTCGTCCTGCAGCACAAAAAACTCGATGCACAGCACACCCACGTATTGCAACTGTTCGGCGATGGCTTTGCTGGCGATCACCGCTTTTTCAGCAAGAGCAGAGGGAATGTTTCCGTCAAAGACTGAAGTCACGGCCAAAATTCCTTCGCGGTGCAGATTGAGTTGCACCGGCAAATTGACCATGACGCCATCCCAGCCGCGCGCCACGATCACCGAACACTCGGCCTTGAGCGGCAGCATTTTCTCCAGTACGCAGGGCACCGACTTGAGTTCGTTCCAGGCGGCAGGCAGTTCGGCGCGTGTTTTAACGCGAATCTGGCCTTTGCCGTCGTAGCCAAGTCGCGCCGTTTTCAGGACGCCGGGAAAAAGGTCTGCCCCGGCGCTCGGCTGGTCGCTCAGGAGCGCGGCCAGTTGCGCCGCTGTCTCGATCACCGCATAGGGCGCACAGGGCACGCCACATCGCACAAAATGCGCTTTCTCTTTAATCCGGTCCTGTGCAATGCCGACGGCCTCGGCACTCGGTGCCACTGGTCTTGCCGAGCCCAAGGTCATCAAGGCGGGGGCCGGCACGTTTTCGAATTCGGTGGTGATGGCCACGCAACGCTGCATCAGTTGCGCCAGACCCTGCTCATCCAGGTAGCCGGTCTGGATATGGTAGTGACTCACCAACCCAGCCGGACTGACGACGTCGGGGTCCAGTACCGCGGTGAAGTAGCCCATGCGTTGCGCCGCCTGCACAAACATGCGGCCCAATTGGCCGCCACCCATCACACCCAGCGTCGTTTGCTGGGCGCTGCCGATACCACCAGGCAAATTTTTGGCCCCCACGCTTGTCGCTGCGCGTACTGCGCTGCCCCCCACAGGGGGCGTGCCTGGCTTGGGGCGGCCCGGCGCGGCGGCGTTCTGGTCGCTCATAACACCGGTGGCAGTGTCATGCTGCGGGCAATTTCAGTCTGTGCGGCGCGAAACGCATCCAGCTTGGTTCGCAGCACAGCATCCTCATTGGCCAACATGGCAACGGCAAACAACGCCGCATTGGCGGCACCAGCGGCGCCGATGGCAAACGTGGCCACCGGCACACCCTTGGGCATTTGCACAATGCTGTGCAATGAATCGACGCCCGAGAGATGCTTTGAAGCCACCGGCACACCCAGCACCGGCACCGTGGTCTTGGCCGCCAGCATGCCCGGCAAGTGCGCCGCACCCCCAGCGCCAGCAATGATGGCCTTGAGGCCCCGGCCCGTGGCGGCCTCGGCATAAGCAAACATATCATCCGGCATTCGATGCGCCGAGACCACCCGCGCTTCATGCGCAATGCCAAACTGTTGGAGAATGTGGACTGCGTGCTGCATGGTGTCCCAATCGGAACTGGAGCCCATGACGACGCCGATTTGAATTTTCATGATATTTAGGGCAGAGCTTGCCCGAATTTTACTTACTTACTTACTCTGAGCTAGATGCAATGTTGAACGTTACTGTTGAAAACTTTGATAACGAGGTGATTGCCGCCTCGATGCAAACCCCGGTTCTGCTGGACTTCTGGGCACCCTGGTGTGGTCCCTGCAAGGTCATCGGTCCGCTATTGGAAAAAATTGAGACAGATTACGCCGGTCGTTTCAAGCTGGTCAAGATTGACTCGGACCAGGAGCAGGAACTCAGTCAGGCTTTTGGCATTCGCAGCATTCCCACCTGCGTATTGATGTTCAATGGCAAGCCGGTGGACGGCTTTATGGGGGCATTGCCAGAGGGCCAGATCAAGGAGTTTTTGGACAAGCACTTGCCCGCGGCTGATGTGCTGGAAGCCGAGGTGACGAGTGTCGAAGTGAACGATGCCCCAGCGGAGAATGACCCGCAAGCGATGCACGATGCGCTGCAGCAGGCGCTGCTGAAAAGCCCCGACGATGAAGACGCCCGCTTCAATTACGTCAAGCTGCTGCTGCAGCGCGGTCAAACCGACGACGCCAAAGTGGCCTTCGCCCCGGTGATTGCCAAAGCCGCGCTGGTGCGACGCTATGACTCGCTGCAGCGCTGGATGAACGCCATCGATTTCGTCGCCGATCGCACCGACCTGACTCAGTCCACAGGCGAATTGGATGCCAAGATTGCAGCCAACAAGCGTGATTTCGACGCCCGCTTCGCCAAGGCTCAAACCCTGATGGCAGCGCAACTCTGGACTGGCGCGATGGATGAGTTGCTGGAAATCCTGATGCGTGACAAGAGTTGGACTGACGATCTGGCGCGCAAGACCTTTATCGCCATTCTGGACATCATTGAGCCGCCTAAGGTCAAGGTCGCCGATGGGCAAATTCCGCCGACCGACCCGACGGTTGCCAGCTATCGGCGACGATTGAGCAGTGTGGTGCTGAGTTGATTCAAGAGCGCTTGTAGTCGCGCTCGCGCTGGCTGCGCCAGGGCACCGCAGTGGGTGACTCCGCGAATGTCCCCCGGCCTCTGGCCTCCTCCTTTATTTGGCAAAACCCCAAGTCCACGCTGCGCCACCCACTGCGGCACCCTCGGCAGCGAGCATTGGTGGCTTGCGTATTTCGGGTACCAACGCTGCTCAGGATCAGGCTGGTGGGGTGCTCAGCGCAGCGGCATAAAGGAGGAGGCCGCAGGCCGGGGGACAGCCGCGAAGCTGAGCGCCCCACCAGCCTGATCCACCCCCGACATACAGAACAGGGCTTGGCCAGTCATCGTTCCGGGAAAGATCCATGAGGCGGCAAGGGCGTTCAAAGAATGCGCGCGATCAGGGGAATCAACACGGCCGCCAGCACCACCTGTATGCCCAGCGCCAGACCGGCATAGGCACCGGCATCCGGGTTCACTTGCATGGCCCGAGCGGCACCAATGCCGTGCGACGCTGTGCCCAGCGCAAAACCGCGCACCTGCGCCGGCATGGCGCCCATCGCATCAAAGAGATATTTGGCACTGATCGCCCCAACCAGCCCGGTCAATACGGCAAACACCGCCGCCAATGCCGGAATGCCACCCAGTTGTTCGGCAATTCCCATCGCTACCGGCGCCGTGACAGATTTGGGTGCCAGCGAACGCAACAAGGTTTCGGGCAAGCCCAGGGCCCAGCCGATGGCCACCGCGCTGGCGCTGGCGGCGGCACCGCCAGTCAAGGCCGCCAGCAGCAATGGAGCGGCGCGCTTGCGCAGTTCTTCCCGTCGCTGCCACATGGGCCAGGCCAGTGCCACGACCGCCGGACCGAGCAGGAAATGAATGAACTGCGCGCCCGAAAAATAGCTCGGATAGGGGGTTCCGCTGACGGTCAATAACGTTGCCAGCAGCAACACAGTCCACAGCACCGGGTTGGCCCACGGTGCCTGCCCCAGCCGTTGGTAAATTGCCTGCGCGACCAGGTAAGTCAGCAAGGTCGCAGTCAGGCCAAACAAGGGCGTGGTGGATAGATAAACCCAGAGCTGGACGAAGTCGGTCATTTCTGTGCTTTCACCCAAGGGTCGGCGCACCGGTCCGCGGCAGCGCGGCACGCAATACCAGTGCTGTGACCAGCAGTCCGATCCAGGTCGACAGTACAACAACCAGCAGCAGGCGCAATCCATACTGCGAGATCAGTGCCAGGTGCGTCATGACGCCGACACCGACCGGCACAAAGAGCAGCGACAGGTGAGCCAGCAGGGCATCGGCGGCTGCGCTCACCGGTGTGCGAACGACCTCCCAGCGCAATAACAGCAGCAACAAAAGCATGCCGATCACCGGCCCCGGCAGGCCCAGGTGCGTGAGCCGGGCCAAGGCCTCGCCGACCGACTGACAAAGCAGCAGCCAGGCCAGACCGGAAAGCATGGGCGCTGCTGGCATGCCGCCTATTTCTCCCGCACCAGGCTCTCCGCAACGCGGCCAACCAGCAGGCGCTCGCAGCCGCGTCGATCTGAAGACTCAATCACCATTCGATCGGCTGCGGATTTGCAATGCACAGGCTGGCAGCAGGCACTTTTGCCAGGCTGATGGCCTCTTCAAGTGCCTTCTGCGCTTTGCTGCTGTTGTCGATGGCGACAAAAACATGCCTATGCATGATTGAACTACTTAATGACCATCAGTGTGAATGGGAATACATAAGCCTGCAGTGTCACGAAGATGCCAACCAGACTGGCCAGTGCAATGGAATGGAAGAACACATAACGAAGGATGTCGCCTTCATGATCAAACCAGCGTGTTGCGGTCGAGGCGACAACGATCGACTGCGCATCAATCATCTTGCCCATCACGCCGCCCGAGCTATTGGCCGCGCCCATCAGGTTGGGTGACAGTCCAAGTTGCTCCGCCGCAACTTTTTGCATGCCACCAAACAGCACATTGCTGGCGGTATCAGAACCTGTCAGTGCGACACCGAGCCAGCCCATCAAAGTACCGAAGAAGGGGTACAGCACCCCGGTGGTGGCAAAGGCCAGGCCGAGTGTGGTGTCCAGACCAGAATAGCGCGTGAGCGTTCCAAGACCCAGCATCAAGACGATGGTGAGCAGCGAGTAACGCACCAGCCACAGGGTGCGGCCGTAAGAGGCAATGAGCTGGCCAACGCTGAGTTTAAGGGTCAGACCACCAACAATGGCGGCCAGCAGGATGCCGGTACCGGTGGCAGAGAGCAGACCAAAGACATAGATCGCGCCTTCCTTGGTCGGCTTGGACACCGCAGGTGCCATTTTTTCGATCATCTGGTGCAAGCCGTCAATCGGGAAGGCCGGTGCAAAGATGCCATTGAAGAAGGTCTTGACGACTGGCAGACCCCAGACAAAGACAAACACGGTGAGGATGATCCAGGGTGTCCAGGCACGGATCACCTCGGCGCGCGGATGCTGCGTGACCGCGACGGCAGCGCGGGCTTCACCGCCATCGGTTTCATGGCCCTTGAGTGAAACAGATTTCCAGATTTCCCTGGGTTGCCAGACGCGCAGAAACAGCACCAGGCAGGTCATGGAGGTCAGGGCGGCAATGACATCAACCAGCTCCGGCCCCATGTAGTTCGAAACCAGAAACTGTGGAATGGCGAAGCTCACTCCGGTAACCAGAATGGCGGGCCAGATTTGCATCATGCCCTTGCGTCCGGCAAAGGCCCAGATCAACCAGAATGGCACCATCAGCGAGAAAAACGGTAACTGACGGCCAATCATTCCTGAAAGTGCCATCAGGTCGTAGCCATGCACTTTGGCCAGCGTGATGACCGGCGTGCCGAGTGCGCCATAAGCGACCGGTGCGGTGTTGGCGATCAGTGACAGACCGGACGCTGCAAGCGGTGAAAAACCCAGCCCAATCAGAATCGCTGCGGTCACCGCCACTGGCGTGCCAAAACCGGCGGCGCCTTCAAAGAATGCACCAAACGCAAAAGCAATCAGCAGCAGTTGCAGGCGGCGGTCTTCGGTGATGCCGGCTATTGAATCCTGCAGCACCTTGAACGAGCCACTCTGCTCGGTAAGCTGATGCAGAAAAATAATATTCAGCACGATCCAGCCAATCGGCATCAAACCAGTCAACCCCCCCAAAATAGCCGCCTTGGCCGCCATGTCGGCCGGCATGCCATAACCAATGACGGCAATGGCCAGCGCTGCCACCAGACCGGATGCCGCAGCGATGTGCGCTTTGAGATGCAAGAAACCCAGACCAACCAGCATGACAGCGACGGGTATCGCAGCCGCCAGTGTCGACAGCGCCATGCTGTGGAAAGGATCGTAAACCTGTTGCCAAACCATAAAATTCTCCTCTAATTAATTAATGAATTAAACACGAAACGGTTGTCGAAAACGTCAACCCAAGCACCGGACACTCCATCAGCATTTCATGGGCACCTCCTCACGGCTGCATTCTTCCAGCAGGTAAGCGATGGATCGATAGGGGCGACCGGTCTCGGCGGTCAGCCCAATTTCGCAGGTGCGGTTGGTGGAAACACCTTCACAACAGTTTGGCGGCAGCGCCTCATGCACCTTGCGCAGTGCGTGCGCGTTGAGTTCCGGGACGACAAAACCACGGTCACCGCCAAAACCGCAGCAGGTCACTCCCGCTGGTTCCACGATCTGATCGACACAAGCCTCCAGCACGCGGCGCAGTTTGGCGTCAGACGCGGTGCGGCGCACGCTGCAATTGATGTGCAGCGCAATCGGTCCGGGCCTGCGCACCAGTCGCAACCGCGGCAGCAGCGCGTCGTGCGCAAACTCATGAAAATCGAACAATGTCAAGCGACCGGCCAGAATTTTTTGCATGCGCACGGAGCAAGTGCTGGCGTCCATGACGACCGGGTAATAACCGCCCTGGCCGTCGTCCGCCGCCTGCAACAAAGCCTTGGCGACGGCGTCGGCCATGGCATCGGCTTCTTCGGCCATGCCCTTGCTGGCCATCATCTGGCCGCAGCACAGCTTGTCGAAACCTTGCGGCAGGCGCGGTGCGTAGCCGGCGCGGATCAGCAAGTCCATGATGACCTCGGGCAATGCCGCCTCGTCGGCATTGTTGGCGCCAAAAATCCGCCCGCCGCAGGCCGGGAAATAGACCACCGGATCGCCGGCACCGCCATAGGCTGCCGGCAACTTGCCGGCCTGGGGCATACCGCGTTTCCAGGTTCCACCCGACAAGCGGGCAACGAGACCTTCGCCAAGTACGCTGGAAGCTGCATGGCCGACGTTGAGGCCAACCCGTGACAGCGTTGCCACCTTGCCAAAGTTGCCGGCGGTCCATTGCGCCACCTTGTGCGAGGTGCTGCCCATGCCGCGGCCGCGCAGCAGTCGCGTCAACTCGCCGGTGTCGATGCCGACCGGGCAGGCCGTTGAACACAGGCCGCAACCGGCACAGGTGTCAAGGCCAAAATAAGCAAAATCAGCCTCCACATCTGCGCCGCTCTCGCCCACCGAAGCGCGGCGTGACAGTTCGCGCCAGCTGACGATGCGCTGGCGCGGCGACAGTGTCAACCGGTGCGACGGACACAGCGGTTCACAAAAACCACATTCAATACACCGATCGACAATCTCCTCTGCTGCCGGCATCGGCTTGAGATGCTTCAGGTGCGCCTGCGGGTCGTCATTGAGAATGACGCCGGGGTTGAGCAGATGGTCCGGATCGAACAGCTGCTTGATGCTGCGCATCAGGTCGGTGGCCTGCTTGCCCCATTCTCTTTCGACAAAGGGCGCCATGTTGCGACCGGTGCCATGCTCGGCCTTGAGCGAGCCATCGTACTTGTCGACGACCAATTCACAGACATCGTCCATGAAGCGTGCGTAGCGATCTACCTCCGGGGCATCGGAAAAATCCTGGGTAAAGACGAAATGCAGATTACCCTCCAACGCGTGGCCGAAGATGATGCCCTCAAGGTAGCCGTGCTTGCGCATCAAGGCCTGCAGGTCCAGCGTGGCGCTGGCCAGCGATTCAATCGGAAAAGCGACGTCCTCGATGATGACCGTGGTACCGGCACGGCGCATGGCACCGACCGACGGGAAGGTGCCCTTGCGCACCTTCCAGTACATCTCGCAGGTCGCAGGGTCGGTGGAAAATGCAGGCGCCTCGACCGTGGCAATACCGGTGATCGCGCCCAGTGCAGCATTCATGCGCAGCTCAAGAGCAGCAGGAGTCTGCGAGCGCACCTCAATCAACAAGGCAGCAGCGTCGTCACTGAGCGCACGCATCGCCGCCGGCATACCGGGCTTGTTCTCGACCGAGCGCAAAGCCGGACGGTCCAGCAGTTCGACTGCTGAAACCGGTTCATTTTTGAGACGAATGACAGCCTGGCAGGCGCTCGCTATGGTCGGAAAGAACACCAGTGCACTGGCCTTGCAAGGGTCTTCCAGCACCGTGTTGTAGGTGATGCTTGAGATGAAACCCAGCGTGCCTTCGGAGCCTATCATCAGGTGCGCCAGAATATCTATCGGGTCTTCAAAATCAACCAGCGCATTGAGGCTGTAACCGGTGGTGTTCTTGATCCTGTACTTGTGCCGGATACGCGCTGCCAGCGCTTCATCAGCGCGCGTGGCGGCGCCCAGTCGCTCAAGTTCATCAACCAAAGCCGCGTGGCTCTGGCGAAAGTGAGCCACACTGAGCGGGTCCTCAGTGTCCAGCACCGCACCGTCAGCCAACACCACACGAAGTCCAGCCAGCGTGCGGTAACTGTTTTGCGCCGTGCCGCAGCACATGCCAGAGGCGTTGTTGGCGGCAATCCCCCCGATCTTGCAGGCATTGATGGAGGCCGGGTCCGGGCCGATCTTGCGACCATGCGGCGCCAGCCGGTAGTTGACCTCGCCGCCGATGATGCCGGGCCCGACCCGCACAGTGGCAGCGTCAGGACCGATTTCACAAGTGGCAAAGCCTTCGCCGATGAGGGCCAGCACGCTGTCGGTGACAGCCTGGCCTGACAGGCTGGTGCCGGCGGCGCGAAAGGTAAGCGGTTTGCCGTGTGCACGCGTCACTTGCAACAGAGCCTGTACTTCCTCCTCGGACTCCACCACGGCAACCACCTCGGGTGTCATGCGGTAAAAACTGGCATCGGTGCCATAGGCCAGGCGGCGCAGGTTGTCGGTGATGACCTGGCGAGTCGGCAGGATGCGGCACAGCGATTCGATCAGTGCACTCATGGTTTTCTGTCCTTCAATAGGTCGCGCAGACGTTTGGCCGCCGGTATCAGCGGCGTGCGACTGCGGGTCCAGGCGCCTTGCTCGGTCGGCGACAGTGCGCGCCCGCGGCTCATGAACCAGGACGCCAGTCGGTAAAGTCCGACGCGGCTGTAGACCTGCGACCAGACGCTCCAGATGGTCGCAGCGGACGTGGTGCGCGCAGCACCACTGCCGCGCAAGGTGGCCTCTTCACTGTCGGGACGCGCTTGCGCCTCGTTGCGCAGGCGCACCAGAATGTCGGGGATCGGAATTTTCACCGGGCAGACTTCCGAGCAGGCGCCGCACAGCGTCGAAGCAAACGCCAGCGGGTAGGTGGAATCCAGCCCCAGCATGTGGGGCGAAATGATGGCACCGATGGGGCCTGGATAGGTGGTGCCGTAGGCATGACCGCCGATACGGGCATAGACGGGACAGTGGTTCATGCAGGCGCCGCAGCGGATGCACTGCAGGGTGGCGCGCAGCTCTTCATCGGCATAAGCCTGGGTGCGGCCGTTGTCGAGCAAAATCAGGTGCACTTCTTGCGGGCCATCCTTCTCACCCGGCTGGCGCGGCCCGCTGATCAGGTTGAAGTAGGTGGTGACCGCCTGACCGGTGGCCGAGCGCGACAACAAGCTGTACAGCGGTGGCACATGCTCCAGCTTTTCCACCACTTTCTCGATACCCGTGATGGCAATGTGAACACGCGGCACGGTGGTACACATGCGCCCGTTGCCCTCGTTCTCGACCAGGCACAAAGTGCCGGTTTCGGCGACGGCAAAATTAACCCCCGACAGCCCGATGTCCGCGTCGGCAAACTTGCGACGCAGCACGCGTCGGCCGATTTGGATCAGCGCATCCACATCTTCGGTGTAGCTGACGCCTGGTACTTCCTGCGCGAACAGTTGGGCAATTTCCTGCTTGGTCTTGTGGATTGCCGGCATGATGATGTGCGACGGCTTTTCACCGGCCAGTTGCACGATGTATTCGCCCATGTCGGATTCCATGGCTTCAATACCGGCGGCCTGCATGGCGTGGTTGAATTCGATCTCCTCGCTCACCATCGATTTGCCCTTGATGACGCGGTGCGCCTCAACGCGCCGCGCGATGGCCAATGCAATGGCATTTGCTTCATCGGGCGTTTGCGCCCAGTGCACCTGAATGCCGTTGGCGCTCAGATTTTTCTCCAACTGTTCCAGCAGTTGCGGCAGATGCGCCAGGCTGTAGCGACGGATCGAGGCGCCGAGTTCGCGCAAGCCCGCCAGCTCATCCTGATCCGGAAATTGGGCACGCCGTTTGGCCTGCAAAAAATCCATGGCACCGCGGAAATTCTTGCGCTGACCCGGATCATTGAGAACACTGCGGCTGCGCTCTTTGAATTCGTCCATCGGGTGGATTCGGATGACCTCACTCATGCTGCTGCTCCGGCCGGATGGCGCAGCAGCACCACCAGTTCGCGCGGTCCATGCGCGCCGTAGGCCAGTGTCTGCTGGATGTCGGCGGTCTTGGACGGGCCGCAAATCAGCAGCGCATTGGTCGGCAGTCCATTGGCCCATCCTTCTGCGCTGATGGCCGAATCAAAATCGCTGTGGATGCTGGCCACATCGAGCAGCACAAAGTGAACCGGTGGCACCAGCGACATCAGGCGCGGCTCGCGGACATCGGGCCACAAAATCAGGCTGCCAATTTCAGCAATGGCACTTCGCGCCAGTGTCAGGGAGGCGTCAACGTCGTCAAACAGCGTATCGCGCCAGGACTCAATCGCTTGCTCGTAACGCAGCAGTTTCAGTCGATCGGGGCGGTGCGCTTCAAGCGCAGCACCATGCGGCGTGCCGGTCCCAATCAGCAAGTTGCGCAAGCCCTTTGCGCTGGTCAAGCGGGCCAACAAGTCGGGCCAATCGGCATCCGTGGTGTCATGCACTTCGGCCTTCACCGCTTCGAGCGCGCTGCGCAGGCGGCTGACGCGCTGCGCTGTATCTTCATTGCGACGGTGCGATGCAAACCAGCCCTGGACATCAGGCAGCGGCGGCTTGATAGCTATGGGGGTCGCGCGCAAGCGTCCCAAAATAGCGTCACGGGCGCTCATGTTGGCGCTCCCGAGGTGCGGCGCCACAGAAAGCTGGCAATATGCTCACCCGGTAGCGTGGGTGCAACGCAACCGGCCAGCTCATCCTGCTTGGCCGCGCGACCGGTGATATTGAGCAGGCAGCCGCAATCGGCACTGACCACGCGCTGGGCGCCAGTGGCGCGGATAGCGGCCACCTTGTCGGTGACGATGGCCTCGGAGATGTCGGGGTAGCGCATGGCGAAGGTGCCGCCAAAGCCACAGCATTCCTCAATGCGCACCTGCTCGACGACGTTGACTTGCGCCAGGCTCTCAAGCAGTGCCGCGCTGGTTTCATGTGAGCCCATTTCACGCCGGGCGTGGCAGGAGGTGTGCAGCGCAACCGTGCAGGCGGTGCCGAGGTCTTGCTGGCTGAAATTGACAACATGCACAAGAAACTCGGTCAGCTCGTAGACACGTTCGGCCAACTCTACCGCCATGGCATGCAGCACCGGATCATCGGCAAAAAGATGCGGGTAGTGCAGACGAATCATGCCGCCACACGAACCCGAAGGCACCACCACCGGCCAGGGCTGGGTGAACAGGTTCAGTTGCTGCAAGGCGACGGCCCGCGCTTCTTCGGGGAAACCACTGCTGTGCGCCGGTTGGCCGCAACAGGTCTGCTGTTCCAGGTAATGCACCCGGATGCCTTCACGTTCCAGTAAACGGACCGTGTCAAGGCCAGTCTCGGGCGTGAACTGATCCACCAGGCAGGTGGCGAAAAGATAGACGTCCGCTGGCTTCGGCGGATACAGACGGGCACTTTGGGTGTTGAGCCCCATGATCACTGTCTCCTCGTGGATATTTTTATTGGTAAACTGGTATTACCAGTTAACGCACTTTAAAAAAATATCGGGATGCAATCAATCAGTGTTTACCCTAGTCGGGATTATTCAAGGGGTTCTAGGCTGACTCCAGCGTCCCCAATCGTCTCAGAGCGCTGGAGCGGCGCTCCTCTTGCACCGCACTGTCTTCCATGCTCTGGCGAACAAATTCAATGTGGCCTCGAGCCGCGCTGGCCGCCGCTTCGGGCTTGTGATCGCGGATCGCCTGCCAGATTGCTCTGTGTTGCGAACGCAGCTGGTTCCAGCGTTTTGGCCGCGCATGCAGGTGATCCAGATTGTTGGAAACGTGTCCGTGAATGACGCGCATCAGGCTGGCACTGAGGTGTCCGATCAGCACGTTGTGGGCAGCCTCGGCAATCGCCTGATGAAAGGCAACATCTTTATCAATACAGATGGACATGTCATCGCTGAGGTAGGCGGCATCCAGCGCGGCGTAGTGGACGTCCAGACGCCGGATATCGACATCGAGCGCCCGCTCGGCGGCCAAAAACGCGGCCTGGCTTTCGAGCATCTGGCGAAACTCAAGCAAGTCCCGGTGCAGCAGCGGATGCCCTTTGAGCATGTCCTGCCATGGATCGACAAAATGTGCCTGCAGTCGGTCGGTCACGCTGGTTCCACTGCCATGCTGCGTGCTCAACATGCCTTTTGCCACCAGCTTCTGGATGGCCTCGCGCAGTGACGGACGTGAAACACCCAACTCAACGGCCAGATCGCGCTCGGAGGGCAAAATATCCCCCGGCTTCAGCGATCCTTCAAGAATGCGCTTTTCAAGTTCGGTCGCGACAGTATCGGCCAGGCGGACAACAACAGGGCGAATTTGGGGCATAGACTTGGAAAGTGGTAAGACCACTCAAATGATAATCTGCTGGCAAGTTCTGTCAATAGGAAACTGGCATAGGAAGCTGCCATTTGGCGCAGTGCGGGCTGTGTCTCAAGCCATCAGCCGCGTCAGCGCTTCCTGGTATTTGGCAGCAGTTCTGGCTATCACTTCGTTGGGCACACGCGGCGCCGGCGGTGTTTTGTTCCAGGGCTTGCCGTCGACCTGAACCTGCTCCAACCAGTCACGCACAAACTGCTTGTCAAAGCTGGGCGGGTTAATGCCTTCCTGGTAGCTCTCGGCTGGCCAGAATCGTGAAGAGTCGGGCGTTAACACTTCGTCCATCAGGGTCAGTGTACCGTCGGCGTCCAACCCGAATTCAAACTTGGTATCCGCAATGATGATGCCTTTCTTTGCGGCGATGTCGCTGGCGGCTTTATACAGCGCAACGCTGATGTCGCGCATGCGAGTGGCTAAATCAAGACCGATCACCGCCACCGTTTGCTCAAACGTGATGTTCTCGTCATGGTCACCAGCTGCCGCTTTGGCGGCCGGTGTGTAGATCGGTTCGGGCAACCTGGAGGCATTCTTCAGCCCGGCCGGCAATTTCACACCGCACACCATCTGGTTTTCCTGGTATTCCTTCCAGCCACTGCCCGCCAGATATCCGCGCACCACCGCTTCCACCGGCAACGGTTTGAGGCGCTTGACCAGCATCGAGCGCCCAACTACTTGCGCTACTTCAGTCGCTGTCACAACGCTTTCGGGTGCATCACCGGTGAGGTGGATCGGGCAGATGTTCAAACCGGCTGGGCCTAACCTGTCAAACCAGAACAGTGCCATTTGCGTCAGCAGTGCACCCTTGCCCGGAATCGGCTCACCCATGATGACGTCAAAAGCACTCAGGCGGTCACTGGCCACCATCAGGATGCGGTCGTCGCCCACGGCGTAGTTGTCGCGCACCTTGCCGCGGGCGAGCAGCGGCAAAGAGGTGAGCATGGAAGTGTGCAGGGCAGCAGTCATAACGGTGCAATCAGACGAGGGCGGACAGGATGGACAAAAAAATAAAGGGTCCGCGCGGTGCAATCACCGTCCGCGGACCCTGATTATCGCCATTGCCGGTCAGTGAACCACTTGTGCCAGCTCACCGCGTGCATATTGGCCCGCCACCACCAGCAGACTGTTACCTTTGATCTTGCCGGCCTGGCCTTCGCAGCCGAACTGCATGTAGCGCTGCTTGCAGATCTGCTTGGCCGCTTCACGGGCTGGCTTGAGCCAGTCGCGCATGTCAAATTTATCCGGGTTTTGCGCCATGTATTTGCGCACCGCGGCCGTCATGGCCAGGCGGATGTCGGTGTCGATGTTGATCTTTCGCACGCCAAACTGGATGGCCTTCTGGATTTCTTCCACCGGCACGCCATAGGTCTCCTTCATGTCGCCACCGAATTCACGAATGATGGCCAGCAGGTCTTGCGGCACGCTGCTGGAGCCGTGCATCACCAGATGGGTGTTGGGGATGCGTTTGTTGATTTGCTTGACGCGTTCGATCGCCAGAATGTCGCCGGTGGGCTTGCGCGTGAACTTGTAGGCGCCGTGGCTGGTGCCAATGGCAATAGCCAGCGCGTCGAGCTGGGTGCGGTTGACAAAATCAGCCGCCTGCTCCGGGTCGGTCAGCAACTGATCGAGCGTCATGGTGGCCTCGGTGCCGTGGCCGTCTTCCTTGTCACCCTTCATGGTCTCGAGTGAGCCGAGGCAACCCAACTCGCCTTCCACTGTGACACCGGTGGCATGCGCCATCTCCACCACTTTGCGGGTGACCTCGATGTTGTAGTCGTAGCTGGCGATGGTTTTGCCGTCGGACATCAATGAGCCGTCCATCATGACGGAGCTGAAACCGAGTTTGATGGCACCCTGGCAGACATCCGGGCTCTGCCCATGATCCTGGTGCATCACCAGCGGAATGTGCGGATAGGCCTCGATGGCGGCCGAAATTAAATGCTTGATGAAGGCCTCACCGGCATACTTGCGGGCGCCCGCGCTGGCCTGCAAAATAACCGGCGCACCCACCTCATCGGCGGCCGACATGACGGCCTGGACCTGCTCCAGGTTGTTGACGTTGAAAGCCGGAATACCGTAACCATGGGTAGCTGCATGGTCCAGCAGTTCGCGCATCGAGACAAGTGCCATTTTGATATCCTTCTAAAAGTTGGTAACCGCCTGGTAACTATTTACCGATGGCCTGAATTTTATCCGTTGTGCAAAGAGCGACCAGGCAATTTTCCGCCAGATCGCCACAACAAATGCAAGCTTGTTGGCATTAACTCACCCGGCAGATTTTCAGCATGTTGGTGCCGCCGGGGGCACCCATCGGCTCGCCGCAAGTGATGGCGTAAACATCACCGGTTTGCACGATGCCACGATTCTTCAAATTGCTTTCGACTTCGGCCAGTGCCGTATCCCGATCAGCACTGGTATCCATGAACAGCGGGCGCACGTTGCGGTACAGCGTCATGCGGCGTTGCGTTGTCACTTTGGAGGTCAGCGCATAAATCGGTACCCGAATCAAATGGCGACTCATCCACAGCGCGGTAGAGCCACTGTCGGTCATGGCAACGATGGCCTTGGCGCCCAGATGATGAGCCGTGAACAAAGCACCCATGGCAATCGACTGATCGATCCGTTCGAAGGTCTTGCCGGTGAAATCAGCTTCCAGTTTGAAGTCTTCGTTGCCTTCGGCAGCGTGACAAATCTTGGCCATTTCAATGACGGTTTCGAGTGGATACTTGCCGGCCGCTGTCTCGGCTGACAGCATCACCGCGTCGGTACCATCGAGCACCGCGTTGGCAACATCGCTGACTTCGGCGCGGGTCGGAACCGGATTGTTGATCATGGACTCCATCATCTGCGTCGCGGTGATCACCACTTTGTCGTGCTCACGCGCCAGCTTGATCATGCGTTTTTGCAGCGCCGGCACGACCGCATTGCCCACCTCCACGGCCAAATCACCACGCGCCACCATGATGCCGTCGCTGGCCAGCAAAATCTCTTCCAGTCTCGGGATCGCCTCGGCGCGCTCGATCTTGGCAATCAGACCCGGCTTGTGCCCAAACTCGCCCGCCGCCACATTGCACAACTGGCGCGCCATTTCCATATCGGTGGCGTTCTTCGGAAAGCTCACAGCCACATAATCAGCCTGAAAACTCATGGCGGTGCGGATGTCTTCCATGTCTTTGGCGGTCAGCGCCGGAGCGGACAATCCGCCGCCCTGCTTGTTGATGCCCTTGTTGTTGGACAGTTCACCGCCCAGCTTGACCGTGGTGTAAATCGCGTCACCCTTGACGGTGTCAACGGTGATAACGATCAGGCCGTCGTTGAGCAACAGCACGTCACCCGCCTTGACCTCGCGCGGCAAAGCCTTGTAATCGAGCCCGACGGCATCAACGTCGCCCAGCTCGGTACGCGCAGCGTCCAGCACAAACTTCTGCCCAGGCACGAGAACAATCTTGCCTTCGGCAAATTTACCAACCCTGATTTTGGGGCCTTGCAGGTCCGCCATGATGGCAACTTCGCGCCCTGCGCGCTGCGCCGCTTCACGCACCAGTCGCGCCCGATCAATGTGGTCTTGCGCCTTGCCATGACTGAAGTTCAAACGCATCACGTTAACGCCGGCGCGAATCATCTGCTCCAGCAATGCCGGATCGCTGGAAGCCGGGCCCAGGGTGGCGACGATCTTGGTGGCACGACGTGGCATGAGACTGTCTCCTTTTAATTAGCAGGCCATTTTTACACGGAAGCAGTTACATCGCAGCGTCAGCTTGTCTTCGGCGCCCGCCTACTACAATAGTCAGGCTGGCTGCAATAGCATTCCAGTAAACGCTAGGGGTGCTGGGCGTCGCAGGACATTCGGCTGAGATGACACCCTGGAACTTGATCAAGGTAATACTTGCGCAGGGAAGCGTCGCCGAACCTGATCTGGCCGCAGGCCAATTTTGTTCCGCACTCCCCCTGCCGTCGACTAAGGAATTTCGATGGCATTTGATTTGAAACTTACGCCCGTTGCTACGGCGCTTGCCTTGTCGGCAGCGTTTTCTTCGTTTGCACAAACCACGCCCCAGCGCATGGAAGCTGTCACCGTGACCGGCACGTTGGCACCAGAGCTTGATGTGGAAAATGCGGATGTCGGTGGCTTCGGCGCACCATTGGCGAAGACGCCTCAAAGCGTGACGGTATTAACTGCGGATTTGCTGGCAGAGACCGCAGCGCAATCGCTGTCCCAAGCACTCAAGCTGGATGCCTCGCTGGACGACAGTTACAACACCACTGGCTATATCGAAAGCCTCTCCATTCGCGGTTTTTTGCTGGACCAGAGTGGCAACTTCAGCCGCAATGGTCTGGCGATGTCCAACTACGCGCCGATTGCCCTGGAGAACAAGGAACGCATCGAAGTATTGAAAGGCGCAGCCGGCCTGCAGTCGGGCGTGTCAGCACCGGGCGGTCTGGTGAATTACGTCACCAAGGTGCCCCTGAAGGAACCGTTCAGCACGGCTACCCTGGGCGTCGATGGCAACGGCGGCAGCAAGGTGCATCTGGACAGCAACACGGCAATCGGCGTCGTCGGTCTGCGTCTCAACGTGGTCGATGAACAATTGCACTCGCACTTTGACCACGCCAGTGGTTCGCGCCAGTTGCTCAGTCTGGCCCTGACCAGCGCATTGGACCCGAATACATCGGTGTCAGCAGATGTTGAATACCAGCGCAAGAGCCAACCCTCGGTGCCGGGGCTCGGCCTGCTCGACAGCAATGGCGACGGTGTGGCTGACACACTGCCAGCGTCCATCAATCCACGTCTTAACTTGAACAATCAAAGCTGGTCGCTACCATTTGAGGCCAGCAGCACGACGCTGCAGATCGCTTTGAAACATCGTTTCAATGCCGACTGGCAGGCAAGCGTTGCAGCGAACAAGCAGACCACCAGCATCCACGATCGCATCGCATTCCCGGACGGTTGCAGCAGTTCCTCAAACGTCGTCTATCCCGGCTTGTGCGGCAACGGCGACGTCGATATCTACGACTACCGCAGCGAGGGCGAGAAACGCACCTTGTCGAGCTGGGACGCACACCTTGACGGAAGATTCAGCGCGCTAGGCGCCCAGCAACGCGCTCGCTTTGGCCTGAGTGGACGCAGCATCCGTGCCGACCTGCCCGCCATGCAGGCCAATAACTTTGTCGGCACCAGCAACATCTACACGCCTGTTGCTTGGCCGGCCGATTCAACACTCACCTATCTCAACACCAACAGCCGTGAACGAGCTCTTGAAGGTTATGCCGCGTTGACGTCTGACTTGAGCGCCAGCGTACAGTCGTTCATTGGCGTGCGCCTATCGCGACTGAGCCGAAGCAGCGAGCTCAGTGACCGCACGCAAGAGGTGTCGTTCGAACAAACGGTGAGCACCCCTTGGGCCGGTCTCGCCTGGTCGCCTAGCACCGACACCATGGTCTACGCCTCCTGGGGACAGGGCGTCGAGCTTGAAGTGGTGCCCAATAAGCCATTGGAATTTTCAAACCCGGGTCAGGTGTTGCCGGCACTCAAGAGCGAACAAACCGAGATCGGCATGAAATGGCAAACCCATCCGCGCCTGTTGCTGACGGCTGCCGCCTTCAGCATCGACAAACCGTATGCCGACGACTTGCCTGGAACAACAGTAGGCGCCTTGCCAATACGTGTGGCGGGTGCCAAGATCGCACGACACCGCGGCTTCGAATTCGCAGCCACGGGCCGTGTTGGTGACGCACTGTCACTGCAGATGAGCCTGATGGCGCTGGACGCCCGCTACATGCAGGCGGTCGACCCGACCTTGGTGTTGCAGCGCGTGACCAACGTTCCGCGCTACAAGAGTTCCTTGTTTGCAGTCTACAAGGTGGCGGCGCTGCCCGGCTTTGCCGTGAATGCACTTGCCACTTTGGAGAGCGCCAAGTCGGTGACTGCCAACGCCAGCGTCGAACTGCCTTCCGCCTGGCAGCTCGACGCCGGGCTGAGTTACCAGCAACGCATCGCAGGCAAGTCCACGCTGTGGCGATTGAACGTTGAGAACCTCAGCAACCGCATCTATTGGCGCGAAGCGCCCACCACCTCTTGGGGCGGCATCTATCTCTTTCCGTCGACGCCGCGCACCCTGCGAGCCAGCGCAACGATCGACTTCTAGCCCATGCTTAACACCGCTTTCACGCTGCTTGGCACTGCGGTCACCTGGCTGGAGGTGATGGCCTTTGTGCTGGCGCTGGCCAACATCGCCTGCAATGTGTTCGAGATCCATTGGGGCTGGCCCCTGACCATCGTCGCCAGTGCGCTTTATGCATGGCTGTTTTACGCCAGCAAACTTTATGGCGAGGCCGGTGTCAACCTGTTCTTCGCCATCACCGCGGTGTGGGGCTGGTGGCAGTGGCTGCGCGGGCACCGAGCCAACTCCTACGCAGGGTTGCGCATCGAACAGTTGGACCGTCGTGGCTGGCGCTGGAGCCTTGGTAGCTATGCTGTGTTATGGCTGGTCTTCGCGGCGTTGCTGCACAGCGTTACAGACTCCGACGTGCCCTGGGCTGATGGCTTCGTGACCGCCGGCAGCGTCGTCGGCACCGTGCTGCTTGGGCGAAAGTTCATCGAGAACTGGCCCCTGTGGCTGATCGTCAACGCCGCCAGCATCGCTTTGTTCGCCTACAAAGGGTTGCAGCTGACTGTCATTCTCTACGTAATCTTTTTCCTGCTCGCCATCTGGGGCTGGCTCGGCTGGAAGAAACGAATGTCTTCGATTTCATGACAGCGAATCGCGCGAAAAAGGAGCCGCAGCTGATCTGCATCATCGGTGCCGAAAGCACCGGCAAGACCACGCTCGCACGGACTCTCGCAGCGTACTTTGGCTGTCCCTGGGTGCCGGAATATCTGCGTGAGTTTTGTGACGCGCATGGACGCACACCGACGCGGGACGAGCAGCCACAGATACTTGAAACCCAACACCTTGCTGAACTCACCGCGCAGCAAAACGCAACCGAACGGGAAGCGCCATTTGTCTTCTGCGACACCGCGCCCCTGTTGACCGCCATCTACAGTGACTTTATCTTCGCTGACCCATCCCTTTATGGACGCGCCCGCGTCTTGCATTCGCGCTACGCTTTGACGCTGCTATTGGCGACGGACCTGGCCTGGACCGCCGACGGCCTGCAACGCGACGGTGAACAGGTTCGAGAACCCATCACGCAAATGATCCACCAGGAACTTGGCAACCTGGCCGCACCGTTTGTCACGATCATGGGTCAGGGTGAGGACCGCATATCTTCTGCCATCGAGGCACTGTCTCTGAACAATCGCCGTGCGAATTTTGACGGGGTGTGCAGCAAGGCAATGAAAACTTCATAATCACCGGGATTGATATGAGAATTCGTCTGTCACTACTGGCGCTCACGCTGTTCTCGACACTGACCTGGTGTGCAGAAGTAGCGCCCCTGTTTTCTTCACTGGTCCCCGGACAGTCACTGCCGAGGGAATTTCACGTCATCAACCTGCCCAAGATTGCGCAAAACAGTTTTTCGCTGGCAAGCGATGAAGGCAAGACTGTCCTGCGTGTGGACTCCGACAACAGCGCCGGCAGCATCGACATCCCTTTGACCGCTTCCCGTCTTGGCAACGCACCCGGCAGTGGCAGCACGGTACTGGAATGGCGCTGGAAGGTCAGCCGTGCCCTGGAAAAAGCGGACATGGAAAACAAATCAGGTGATGACCACGCGGCGCGGGTTTACGTGTTTTTTGATGTTCCGCTGAAATCCCTGTCATTTGTCGAACGCAGCAAAATTCAGTTGGCTCGCATGTTGATGGGCGAAGACGTTCCGACAGCCGCCCTGTGCTACGTGTGGGACAACCGACATCGCATTGGCTACACCGCCTGGAGCCCCTATACCCATCGCCTGCGAAAAGTCGTTCTGCAAAGTGGGCCTGAGCATGTGGGCCAGTGGATGACCGAGGCGCGCGATGTGGCCGCGGATTTTCGCGAAGCATTCGGCTTCGATGCACCCGCGGTGACCAGTGTTGCAGTGGGCAACGACACCGACAATACCGATGAACGCGTTACCACCTGGTTCGGCGACATCAGCTTTCGCAAATGAAGTTGTCGCCGGGCTGGGTCGACGTCAGGCTCAAGTGAATGCGCCGAGCATTGGAGTCTGAGCGGTCCACTTGGTAGACAATCGCGCCTTGACCCAACGATGAATCCCATGACCAGTACCCCCTCAGAAACACCTGACCTAACAGTGGCGCCGACGGTACCCCCCGCTGCGTCGAAACGAGCCTGTGCGCGCTCTGTGCAACCGGTGCTCGATCAGCTGTTCCAGCTCTACCCGCATTTGTTCGGTGCTGAGTTTCTACCGCTCAAGCTCGGGATTTTTCAGGAACTGCTGGCGAGCCACCCCGAGCACTTCGAACGCGATACCCTGAAAGCTGCACTGGGCATGCACACTCGCTCAACGCGTTACCTGCAGAGCGTTGCGGCGGGCAAGCAGCGCCACGACCTTCAGGGTGCGGCGGTTGAACCGGTGGCACCGGAGCATGTCTACCTGGCCATGCTTGAATTATTTCGCCGCCGACAGGGGCGTACCGGCGATGACTTGCGACCCAAGTTTCGCGCTCAGCTGAGGGCGGCATTTGAGTCCTCTGGCCTGACTCGCCTGGAGTACCTGTCAAGAGTCCAGACGAAAGATGCTGACGCTACTGCCTTGCTGGAAGAGGCTTTGGGCGAGCGCGATCAAATGCTGGCAAAGCAGGAGGCGCTGCGCCGGGCCTATCAGAGCAGTGGCAAGCCGGTCGAAGAATTTGCCGCGATGTACGGCTTGGACAAGCACGAGGTAATGGCGGCGCTGGCGCGTTCCAAAAATCTTGCGCAAGAGTCCGAAACGACACCCGGTTCACAAGCCCTGTCCTCAACGGATTATTGAGGGTAGGGAAATTCACGACACTGCTCTGCCAAGCCTGCCTGATGCAGATTGCTTTCGCAAGTCAAGGACTGAGGTCCGGGCGTGCGTGGGCCGAAGGCGACGCAGTGGATGGCTGCGCAAATGTCCCCCGGCCTGCGGCCTCCGCCTCTATTTTGCTACGCCACCCACTGCATCGCCCTCGGCGGCGAACGTCGGTGGTTTGCGTATTTCCGGTACCAACACTGCGTGCAAGATCAGGCTGCTGGGGCGCTCAGCGCAGCGGCATCAAGGCGGAGGTCGAAGGCCGGGGGACAGCCGCATCTGAGTGCCCCAGCAGCCTGATCCCCCCGGCATGCTGAACGGGGTTTGGCAAGTCATCATTTCGGGAAAGATCCATGAGCGTCGGCGCGACGACTTAATATCTCGAACGCAGGCAGAGTTTTGCCCTCCAGCACCTCCAGAAACGCACCGCCACCGGTCGAGATGTAGCCGACCTGTTTTTCAATGCCGTACTTGGCAATGGCCGCCAGCGTGTCGCCACCACCGGCAATCGAAAATGCACTGGACTCGGCAATTGCCTGCGCGATCACGCGGGTGCCGTTCTCGAATGAGGCAAACTCGAAAACACCGACCGGGCCGTTCCAGACAATGGTGCCGGCCAGCTTGAGTTGTGCCGCCAGGGCGGTGGCCGTCTGCGGGCCAATGTCCAGAATCAGGTCATCGTCTGCCACTTCGGTGGCCGCCTTGACGGTAGCCACAGCGTCTGCAGCAAAAGTCTTGGCGATGACGACATCGGTCGGAATCGGAACCGCTGCGCCGCGCGCCTTCATGGCTTCAATCACCGCTTTGGCATCGCTCAGCAAATCCGGCTCGGCCAGACTCTTGCCGATCTTCAGACCGGCGGCCAGCATGAAAGTGTTGGCGATGCCACCGCCGACGATGAGCTGATCGACCTTGGCTGCCAGGCTTTTCAAAATGGTCAGCTTGGTCGAAACTTTGGAGCCCGCCACGATGGCGACCAACGGCCGCCTCGGGTTCGCCAGCGCCTTGGTGATGGCATCCATCTCGGCAGCCAGCAACGGTCCGGCACACGCCACTTTGGCAAACTGCGCGATGCCGTAGGTGGAGGCTTCGGCGCGGTGGGCCGTGCCGAACGCGTCATGAACAAAAATATCACACAGTGCGGCCATTTTCTTCGCCAGTTCGTCGTTATTTTTCTTCTCGCCCTTGTTGAGGCGGCAGTTTTCCAGCAACACCAATTGCCCGGCTTGCACACTGACACCGTCCACCCAGTTGGCAAGCAGCGGTACCTCCCGGCCCAGCAGTTCGGCCATGCGCCTGGCGACCGGTGCCAAAGAGTCGACAGCCTTGAACTCACCCTCGGTTGGGCGCCCCAAATGCGATGTCACCATCACCGCGGCACCGGCGTCCAGGGCCATCCGGATACACGCCATGGAGGCTCGAATCCGGGTGTCTTCGGTGATGTGACCGGCATCGTCTTGCGGCACATTGAGGTCGGCACGGATAAAGACCCGTTTGCCGGTAACCTGGCCCTGCGCGCACAGGTCGGAGAAGCGAATGACGTTCATAAAAGCCCTGTCAATGATGAAAGCAAGCAGCCGCGATTGTAGGAGAGCACAGCCCCAGCCAGTTACCAGCCCAGAACAAGATGCAGCGGCAAATAGACCAGCATGCCCGCCACAATGGTGCCCAAAACGGCTTGCCCGGCGCCCCGGCGCCAGAAAAACCAGGCAGCGCCGCCAGCAACCGCAAACAGACGGGCGTCTTGCCAGGTGCTGATGAAGTGCCCTTGAGTCATCACTATTTCCGGTACGATGACCGCAGCCAGCGCGGCGATCGGCGCATATTGCAGCCCGCGCTGCGCCCAGTGCGGCAGGTTCCAGGGTTTGCTGGAGATAAAGAAGAAGGAGCGCGTCAGTACGGTGACCGCGGCCAAACCAATGATGACGGCAACCGTCCAGGCGTCAGTGTCGCCAGTCATAGTTTCTCCTTCCCGGCAACAGGCCTACTTTCCAGCGTCAGACACAAGGCGACGGCCGCCGCAATGCCGACCAGAATGTTGAGCTTGAATGGCAAGGCAAAAGCAAGCACCGCTGCGGCCCCGGCCACAGCCGCCGACACCAGACGCAAGTGACTTGACGCCAGCGACAACAAAATGCCACATAGCGCCAAGATGCCGGCAAAGCCCAGTCCCCAATGGGTCGGCACCGCATTGGCGAGAGCAACGCCCAGCACGCTACAGCCGACCCAGGCAACCCAGTTCACGCCGCAGTTGCCTGCCAGGTAGGCTTGCTGCGCGCGCAATTGCGCACCATCACCGCCATGGTTTGGGAAGCGCCGGGTAAACAGCACATAGCTCAAATCGGTCGTCAGGTAACCACTGACCAATCGCTGCCACAGCGGCAGATGCATAACATAAGGCCGCATATGGGCGCTGAACACGACAAAGCGCAAATTGACGCAAAAGCCGGTCGCCAAAATAACCCACATCGGGGCACCTGCTGTAAGAAGCGGTATCGCAGCCAGTTGCGAGCTGCCGGCAAACACAATCACGCTCATCAGCAATGCCTCTGCCGTACTCATACCCGACTTCATCATGGCGACACCCGTCATCAGACCCCAGGCAGCGATGCCGGGAGCCACCGCCATTGAATCCAATGCGCCTTGGCGAAACTCGGCGTGCCGGTAATTGCTGGGCAGAAAAAACATGGCTGGATGGCCGATCAAGCCAGCGCCGGCAAAGGCGATAAACCGTGCTGGTCAAATGCCATGCCGGGTCGCAAATCAATACCGCGCAGCACGTCGGCCAGAGCCAGACGTTTCGCCCCGGCTCGCTGAAGCTCGGTGATCACAACAATGGATTTCATGGCGGCTACAGCAATGCCTTCTGGACTGACCGCAAGAATTGTTCCGCATGGTGTCTCTTGCGGCGGCAGTCCTGGTCCAGCAACCGCCCTCCATATCTTGAAGGTATCGCCATTCAGCTTGCTGCTGGCGCCGGGAAACGGATTGAAGGCACGAACACGCTGCGAAATTACCTGCGCCGGTTGCGACCAGTCAATCACCGCCTCGTGCTTTTCAATTTTGTGAGCATAAGTAACGCCATCAGGAGCCTGCCGCACCGGCTTCAGCGCGCCGCTGGCGGCCAATTCCAATACCAGCACCATCAGACGCCCTCCCAGCACTGCCAGGCGGTCCTGCAAGCTACCGGTGGTATCGCTCGCCACTATCGGAGTCGTGTGCGCCAGCAGCATGTCGCCGGTATCCAGCCCGGCGTCCATTTGCATGATGGTGACAGCGGTCTCGGCGTCGCCGGCTTCAATGGCTCGGTGGATTGGTGCCGCGCCGCGCCAGCGGGGCAACAGCGAGGCGTGAATATTGAAACAGCCGTGGCGCGGTAGCTCCAGCACCCACTGCGGCAAAATCAGTCCGTAGGCCGCTACCACCATGGCATCGGCCTGAGCCGTCTGCATCGTCCATCGCGCTGCTGCCGCGTCGTCAGGGTATTTGCCATCCAGTCGCAAACTGCGTGGTTGCGCTGTCGGCAACCCTTGGTCAAGGGCGTATTGTTTGACGGCAGATGCTTGCAACTTCATGCCGCGACCGCCCGGCCGATCCGGCTGTGTCAACACCAGCACAATCTCGTGACCAGCGGCGCGCAAATGCTCAAGGGCGACACGGGCAAACTCGGGCGTACCAGCAAAGATAAGCCTCACCGCTGTTCCTCGCGCTGCGCCTTGAGCATCTTTTTCCTGATGCGATTGCGCTTGAGCGGCGACAGGTATTCGACAAACACTTTGCCCAGCAGGTGATCCATCTCATGCTGGATGCATACCGCCAGCAAGTCCTCGGCTTTAACCAGACGTGATTTGCCCTCGCCGTCCAGGGCGCTCACTGTGACGGCATCAAAACGCTCGACGCCATCGTAAATGCCAGGCACCGACAGGCAGCCTTCCTCGTTCAGGTGCGTCTGCTGGCTGGTCCAGACCAGCTGCGGGTTGATGAACACCTGCGGCTGATCGCGCTCTTCGGAGACATCGATCACAATCAAACGCTCATGCGCGTCAACCTGCGTCGCCGCCAGGCCAATACCTTTGGCTTCGTACATAGTCTGCAGCATGTCGGCTACCAGCCGCTTGATTCGGGAGTCCACTACGGCCACGGGTTTTGCCACTGTGTGCAGCCGGGGGTCGGGATAGTAAAGAATGGAAAGTAAAGCCATAAGGTCAGTTGGGGATAGCGCCAGTTCAAAACGTTTTACTGCGGTCTGTGCTGCAAGGTTTTAGGGTGATTGACGGCAGAGCTATTTCACAGCTTAGCGCTAGTCTCTGTCACACAAGGTTTCAGTATGTCGCTATTTTCGCCACTTTTGGGCAATCTCGCACCGCTTCAAAGCCAAAAGCGTTGCCCAATCAAGGGCTTGAGCGCAAAATCGCGCGTGATTTGTCAAGATTTTCCCCTGCCTGGCTTGGCGCCACCCGGCCCCCCTGAATCGGTTAAAAATTGGTATTTGAACTGCAACTCAAGATGAAACACAGCATGATTGTCAATTCCAGAATCGCATCCCAAGTTACTTTTACCGTGGTCTCGGTGCTGACTGGCAGCCTGCTGGCCGGCAACGCGGTGTATGGCCAGAATTTCCCGATCACCACGCAGCAGCGGGCGACTGCAGCCCAAGTGGCGCAGGCCGGTGTGCCCTTGAGTGAACTGGCGCCCAATGCGCCCGACAATTACACCGTCGTGCGCGGTGACACCTTGTGGGGCATATCGGGCATCTTCCTCAAAAGTCCCTGGCGCTGGCCGGAGCTATGGGGCATGAACCTGAACGACATCAAGAACCCTCATCTCATCTATCCGGGGCAAAAACTCTTCCTGGAAAAAAAGGACGGACGTGCCACGCTGCGCATGGCGCCCTCTGTCACCGTCACTGACGATGCGCCCACTGATACGGTGCGCCTGTCGCCACGCACCCGCTATGAGCCTTTGGTCAGCAGCGCGATACCGACATTGAGAAGTCATTTGATCGAACCTTTTCTGGCGGAGCCCATCATTGTCGACGAGAACGGGCTCAAGTTGGCGCCGCGTATCGTGGCGGCGCAGGACGGTCGGGTTTTGCTAACGCGGGGTGATCGCGCCTACGCGCGCGGACAAGGCGACGCTGCCTTGATCGACGAGCCAGAGAAATTGCAGAAGGCGTACCGGGTGTTTCGCAATGCGACGCCGTTGAAAGATCCGGTAACCGCTGAAGTGCTGGGCTATGAAGCGCAATATATCGGCAAGGCCTTGCTGGTTCGCAGCGAGTCAACGCAGCAGTCCAGCGACAAGGACGGCAAGCCGCGCACCGACATTGTTCCGGCCACCATCGACATTGTGCTGGCCAAGGAAGAAATGCGGGTGGGAGACCGGCTACTGCCGGAGCCGGCGCAACAGCTGCTGAATTATGTACCGCATGCGCCACGCAGCAAAGTGGATGCGCGTATCGTTTCGGTATACGGCAGTGCAGTCGTCAATGCGGCCCAGAATCAGGTGGTGGTCATCAATCTTGGCACCCGTGACGGCATCGAAAATGGGGACGTCATGGCCATTTTGAAAGCGGGCTCCCGTTTGATCGACAAGACCGACGAGGCCAGGCCTGAGTTGAAATTACCTGACGAACGCAACGGTTTGCTCATGGTGTTTAGAACTTTCGACAAGCTCTCCTACGGGCTGGTGCTCGATATAACAGATGGCGTCAAAGTGGGTGATCGTCTGGTCAACCCACGCTAGGGATATGGCCCCCACGCTTGCCACCTCGTGTGCTGCGCTGCCCCCCGAGGGCCCCCCCCTTGCTTGGGGCGGCCGGGCGCGGCGGCACACGGAAATTGAACTGTAGAAGTAGTAGATGGAGCGCGAAGAACTTGGCAGCTGGTTGCGATTGACGTTGACACCGGGCGTTGGCAATGAGACCGCCCGCAAATTGCTGATGGCGTTTGGGTCGCCGGAGGCCGTGTTCCAGCAATCGGCTATTGCGCTGCGACAAGTGGTGCATTCGACACAGGTCGCCGCTCTGTGTGCCCAACCCGCCGAGCTGGCGGCACTTTTGGACCTGACCTGGAACTGGTTGCAGGAATCCGGAATCGGCAGCGCGCAGCGTCAGATCATGGTGTTGGGTGATGCGGACTACCCGGCGTCACTCTTGCGCATTGATGACCCGCCGCTGATGCTATACCTGCTGGGTGCCGGGAAAATTGCGTCCAACACCATGATAGCAATTGTCGGCAGTCGCAACCCGACCCCGCAAGGGGCAGCCAACGCACGACATTTTTCCAGAGCGCTGGCGCAGGCCGGTCTGACGGTGGTGTCCGGCTTGGCGTTGGGAATTGACGGAGCGGCCCACGAGGGAGCGCTGGACAGCATCGAAGCGGGATCGAAAAAGTTGGCGACATTGGCCGTGGTCGGCACTGGACTCGACCGTGTCTACCCAAAAAATCACCTCGACCTGGCCCACCGCATTGCCCGAAACGGACTCCTGATCAGTGAGTACCCGCTTGGCACGCCGCCTTTGACTGCCAACTTCCCCAGACGCAATCGACTGATTGCCGGTTTGGCTCAGGGCACCCTGGTGATTGAGGCGGCGCTGCGATCAGGTTCACTCATCACGGCACGACTGAGCGCTGAGCAAGGCAAGGACGTCTTTGCCATACCCGGGTCGATCCACTCGACTCAGGCGCGCGGTTGCCATGCTCTCATCAAGCAAGGCGCCAAACTGGTGGAGTCGGTACAGGATGTATTGGAAGAGATGAAGATCGAGACTGAGTCGGCAATTTCAATGGCTTCCAGGGTTGCCATTGAAGCGGCTGCGGACCTGGTAGAGACCCAGCCGTCGCTGCTGGAGACGCTCGGCTTTGACCCTGTCGGACTCGACGCACTGCAAGCGCGCAGCGGCACGGACACCGCCCGCTTGCAAGCACAATTGATGGCTCTCGAGCTTGACGGACTGGTGGCGCGCTTGCCTGGTGGCTTGTTCCAGCGCCTGGTGGTCCACAGCTAAAGCAGCATTGGGAAGACCGGTCAGCCCAGCAAACGCTCGGGGTTGGCGTCCAGCTTCAGAAGTGCATGACGGGTGGCGCGCACGGTCAGTGTTTCCTCTTCCTGTGGCAACATCAAGCCAGCCTGCAAGTAGGCAGCCAGGCGACCAGCTTGCACCAGGTAGCTGCGTCCGGCGGTGGAGGCAAACAAATTCAGATGGTTGCGCTCGCTGCGCCACACAAATTGCACCTGAACCACCTGTCCATTGTGGTCCAGCGTAAACCATGTACCCAACTGCAACTCCTTCGCCCATGCCAGCATGGCTGCATTGGGTTTGGAGCCACCATCGGCCACCACCTCGATATTCGATGAATCAATCCCGAGCATCAGCTCCATACTCTGCGCATCCAGTGGCAGATCCCCCATTCCATCTTCACTGACAAAATCTTCAAGTTGCGCCAGGCGTTGCGCCATTGCCGCAATTTGCTCGGTCGAAATGGTTTGGGTTTTGGACAGGAAGGCGTCGGCCAGCGTATCCCTGACAACCTTGATATGGATTTCCTGCGCGGATGGCGCCACCCCCAGTTGGGTCATGCCAAATCGCAATTTTTGCAGCAGTTGTGGCAAATCCTTGATGACGCGCGCACGATCGGCGCGATTGGGCTTGGCGCTGGCGGCCCAGACCAGGTCAGTGGCAGATTTTTTTACATCGAGCGTTTCTGCGTGCTGCCGACCTTTGCGCACAGCGGTCAAGGCCAGCACTTCGGCCCAGATTTTGAAAAGAAACTGGCGAATCTCATCTCGCACCGGCATGTCTTTAAGCATGTCGCGCATCTCGATGGTGTACTGGATCGCCAGCGTCTCCTTTTCCTCAACCTGCTGGGCCACGCTGACCAATTTTTTGGTCGCAGCCTTTCCGGTCAAAAACTGCGCCAAAAATTTCTGAAACTCTTCGTACACCAGTTGGTAGACCCGCTTGCCGGTCTCCGGGTACTGCTCAATGACCTGCACCACCCGCTTGATTTCGATCTCAAGCGCGCTGCCATTGATTGCACTGGCATCAAAACCCATGACACAAGAACCCATGCGGTCAATTAACAGGCGCGCCGGATGATTCACAGTGCCAAAGAAATCGGGTTCCGCCAGCGCTTCCCGCAGCACCGGCATTTGCAGGCGTGCAAACCAGACCCGAATGCCAGGCGGTATGCGCTCTTCCTGCAATATTGCCTGAAACATCAGCGCCACAATCTCGATCGTGGCCTTCTCGCTCTTGGTTTGCGCTTTGTTTTTGAGGTCTGTCGTGGTGCGGCGCAAATCTGCCGCCACCTGCGCCACACGGGCCGGGCTGTAGTCTTGTATGACTGTCCCGTCGCCAGCATCGTATCGGCCCGATCTAGCGTGGACGGCGATGGCTGCTGCCAGGGCCGGAGAGGGTGGCAAATAGTGGGTTGCTTCAAACTCAACCCCAGCCGAACCCACCAGCAAACGCTTGAGTTGCCCCATAACACCCAGCGCACGGCCGCGAGCCCGGGCCAGCGGCGACATCGAGGTCATCAGACGGGTTTCATCGGCGGCGCTGCCGTAACCCGAGCTCTGCGGCCCCGACGCCTGATAGCCGTGCATCGGCGCCGGGCCCGACGGACCAGGCATGGCACCGGTTCGCGGTCCGAACTGGCCAGTCTGGCTGGACGGTCGCTGCGCGCCACTGCCAGTGCTGGCATAGCTGCCCGCATGTCCGCCGTCGCCGTCGTAGCCACTGCGCTGCGAGTCCCGCCAGTATGGTGCTTCCAGCGGAGTTTGACCTGAGTGTCGGGTATTTGACGCGCCTGCGCGGGGCGCCACCGACGGCGTGCGCTTGACGCGATCCTTGAACTCAATGGTGGGCAGCACGCCTTTCTGAATCAAAAACGCGTTGCAACTGGCGTAAGCTTGCTTGACGCGCTCGGTCAGCAGCTTTTGTGCCACTTCGTTGACCATCGGCCAGACTTCGCGGGGCATACTGGCGTCACTGGTCCAGCGTTCGATCATCAAAAGAAGCATCACGTCGGGGCGCAGAATGTCCTGACCGTCAAGGTCTTGCGTGCCCTCCAGAAACTTGATTCGGACACGCAAATCATCCCACTCGGAAATAACCTTTTCCATCACGCTCAATACCAGGCGGGAAGCTACTATCTTGTTTTCAACGATTTCATTGCCGACCAGTTCAAAAGCACCGTCATGAACCTCTTTTGGCTTGACCGCAGCCGGCGTCAAGGCCGTCTGCCACGCTTTCAAGGTGCCTTCTACCCATACCGTCCGATGGCGTTGGTAAGCGGTCCACGCATCGCGCCGGATTTGCATTTCACGCGAAGTCGCCACTTCGTTCATGAGGGCTGTAAGCCGATCCTGCACGGCGGCGCCAAGTTCCACCATGGCGCGCCCGACCTCGCCCACAAAGCGTTTACGCGCTTCCTGAGCGAGTTGGGTTCGTTGCGCAGGAGATGCCAGAGTGACCATGGCTAAATTCTAATCAGACCGTGGCACCTGCGTTGGGATCATTTGGGTCTTCTTCCTTTTTGCCGCCCTTGATCAAATCTTCGCGCTGGATGCCAAGCCACATGGCAATGGCGGCTGCCACAAAAACCGACGAGTAAATACCAAACAAAATACCAATGGTCAGAGCCAGTGCAAAGTAGTGCAACGTGGCGCCGCCGAACAGCAACATGGACATCACCATCAGTTGCGTACAACCGTGCGTGATGATGGTGCGGCTGATGGTGGAGGTGATGGAGCTGTCGATGATCTGCATGGTGTTCATCTTGCGATAGCGCCGGAAATTCTCCCGAATCCGGTCAAAAATCACCACCGACTCGTTCACCGAGTAACCCAGCACGGCCAGCACGGCAGCCAAAACAGGCAATGAAAACTCCCACTGGAAAAATGCAAAAAAACCAAGAATGATGATGACATCGTGCAAGTTGGCAATGATGGCTGCCACCGCGAATTTCCATTCAAACCGGATCGCCAGGTAAAGCATGATGCCCACCACCACGCAGGCCAGGGCCTTGAGGCCGTCGGTGGCCAGTTCATCGCCTACCTGCGGTCCAACGAACTCGGTACGCCGCATGGTGGCAGAGACATCTGCGGTTTTGAGGGCAGCCATCACCTGTTCGCTTTGCTGGGCCGAACTCACGCCTTTTTGCACTGGCAGGCGAATCAGTACGTCACGCGCAGTGCCAAAATTCTGCACTTGCACATCATTCAGACCCAAGCTTGCCACACTGGCGCGAACGGCATTCAAATCAGCCGGCTGCGCGTAGCTGACTTCCATCAGGGTGCCGCCGGTAAACTCCACCGACAGATGCAAGCCACGACTGAACAGAAAAAATACCGCCGCCAAAAAAGTGACGAGTGAAACGACATTGAAAACGATGGCATGCCGCATGAACGGAATGTCGCGCTTGATTTTAAAAAATTCCATGAAATACCTTCCCTTAGTTCGACGTCACCTGAGTCTGTGACTCGGGTCGCCAAACCGTACCAATTGACACGCTTTTGAGCTTGTTCTTTTGACCGTACCACAAGTTGACCAAGCCGCGTGAGAAAAACACACCGGAAAACATGCTGGTCAAAATTCCCAGACAGTGCACCACGGCAAAACCACGTACCGGGCCGGACCCGAACGCCAGCAAGGCCAGGCCCGCAATCAGCGTGGTGACGTTGGAGTCCAGGATGGTGGCCCAAGCCCGGTCATAGCCGGCATGAATGGCGGCTTGCGCGGACGCGCCGCCGCGCAACTCTTCGCGCACGCGCTCGTTGATCAGCACATTGGCGTCAATCGCCATCCCCAGCACCAGCGCCATGGCCGCCATCCCCGGCAAAGTCAGGGTCGCCTGCAACATCGACAGCACCGCCACCAGCAGCAGCAAATTGAAGGCCAGCGAAACACTGGAGAAAACGCCAAACAAAACGTAGTACACGCACATGAAGACCGCCACGGCGGCAAATCCCCAGGTGACACTGTTGAAGCCCTTGGCAATGTTTTCGGCACCCAGACTCGGGCCAATGGAGGTTTCTTCGATGATTTCCATCGGTGCCGCCAGCGAGCCGGCGCGCAACAGCAGGGCGGTGTCATTGGCTTCCATCGTTGTCATGCGGCCTGAGATCTGCACCCGACCGCCACCAATCTCGGAGCGGATCACCGGGGCAGTGACGACTTCACCTTTGCCCTTTTCAAACAGCAAAATGGCCATGCGTTTGCCAATGCTCTCACGCGTCACATCCCTGAAAATACGCGAGCCTTTGGCGTCCAGCGTCAGGTTGACAACGGCCTCTTGTGTCTGACTGTCAAAACCTGGCTGCGCATCGGTCAGGTTGTCGCCGGTCAGGATGACCTGCTTTTTCACAATGACCGACTGGCCACTGCGTTCCGGATAACGCTCGGAACCAAAGGGGACTGCCGCGGTGCCACCTTCGGCGGCGCGGGCTTCACCACTTTCATCCACCATGCGCACTTCAAGCGTTGCCGTGCGACCCAGCATTTCCTTCGCTTTGGTGGGGTCCTGCACGCCGGGTAGTTGCACAACTATGCGATCCTGCCCCTGCTGCTGGATGACAGGCTCGGCCACACCCAACTCGTTGATCCGGTTGTGCAAAGTGGTGATGTTCTGCTTGAGCGCCTGGTCCTGCACCCGGCGCGCGGCCTCCGGCTTGATCGATGCCGTCAGTTTGTATTCAGCTCCTTCCTGCGTCTGGACGGTTTGCAAATCCGCAAACTGGTCCTGAATCAGCGTCTTGGCAGCGGCCAATGTCTCGGCATCGCGAAAGCGAACTTCAATCGTCTGGGCACTGCGATTTATACCGCTATGACGCACATTTTTTTCGCGCAGGCTGGTTCGGATGTCGCCGGACAGTGATTCGGCTTTCTTGGTCAGGGCCGCCTGCATATCGACCTGCAGCATGAAATGCACGCCACCGCGCAAGTCCAGTCCCAAATACATGGGAAACGCACGCATCGAATTGAGCCAGACCGGTGAGCGCGACAGCAAATTGAGCGCCACCACATAGCCAGCATTGGCAGGGTCCGGAATCAGCGCTTTTTGAATCGCATCCTTGGCTCTGAGCTGCGTCTCGGTATTGTCAAAACGCGCCTTGACGGAGGCGTTGTCGAGCGTCACCAGATCAGCCACAATGCCGGCCGCCTTCAGGGCTTCTTCGACCCGCGTCTTGGTGCTGGCGTCAACCTTGAAGGTCACTTTGGCAGTGGACACCTGTACCGCAGGCGCCTCACCAAAAAAATTCGGCAGGGTGTACAAAATCCCCACCAACAGCGCAATCACGATGATTACGTACTTCCAAACTGGGTAACGATTCATAATCGCGCTTCTGGTAGTTTTGTGACTTTCAAATTACTTGATGCTTCCCTTTGGCAAAACCTGCACCACCGCGCTGCGCTGGATTTGGATCTCAACGCCGCTCGCCACTTCCAGACCCAAATAGCTGTCGCCCAGTTTGGTCACCTTGCCAAGGATGCCACCGCCGGTGGCAACTTCGTCACCCTTGGCCAGCGCATCGATCATCGCGCGATGTTCTTTGGACTTTTTCATCTGCGGACGGATCATCACAAAATAGAGCACGACAAACATGAGCACCAGTGGCAACATACTCATGAGCGAAGACTGCATACCACCCTCAGCGGCAGCAGCGGGAGCGGTTTGAGCGAAAGCGGAAGAAATAAACACTGAAAACTCCAAAATAGTGAATCAGAAAAACAGGACCCAGCCGTCTTTTTTGGGCACGGCAGTGCAAAAAAGCAACCTGATATTGTATGCGGGGCGAAACCAGCCCGACAAACCGGCTCAAGCCGCTTTCTGCGCTGCCCGAGGGTTACGGAACTGGGCCAGTTGGCTGTTCCAATTTTGGCGTGCGGCTTTGATGGTGCGCTCTTTGACGTGCCCAAAGCCCTTGATTTGCTCCGGCAGACGGGCGATGCCCAGTGCCATGGCGTAACGTTCTTTATCTTGCGCTTCGCTGTCAGTGCCGGCCAGGGCAACAACGATCTCGTCGATGCTGGCACGATACTGGGTGATCAGCGCACGCTCCTGGCGTCGCTCCGCTGTCTTGCCAAAAATATCCAGCGCGGTGCCGCGCAAGCCCTTAAGGCGGGCCAGAACCTTGAACGCCGTCAGCATGGCAGGGCCAAAATGCTGCTTCTGCAGCTCGCCTTTTGCGTTCCTCCTGGCCAACAAAGGGGGCGCCAGGTGATAGTGGAGCTTGAAGTCACCCTCAAATAGCTCGTTAATTTTTTTATGAAAGACGCTGTCGGTATGCAGCCGCGCCACCTCATATTCGTCCTTGTACGCCATCAGTTTGAAGAGGTAGCGGGCTACCGCCTCGGTCAGCGCCAAACTCTTGTCACCGACAGACTGGTCCACGCTTCTCACCTTTTGCACGAAGGCCTGGTAAGTTTCGCCATAGGCCGCATTCTGGTAGCCAGTCAAAAACGTAACGCGCTTGGCAATCAGCTCATCAAGCGAGCTGCGTTTGGCAAACACAACCACTTGCGCCGGGTTGAACAGCGCAGCGAACGCCGCACCGTCGTGCGCGGCACGGCGGCCCCACTGAAACGCCGCCTTGTTCTGCTCCACCGCCACGGCGTTGAGTTCAATGGCACGCAACAGCGATGTTTTTTCCAACGGGATCCAGCCTTTTTGCCAGGCGTAGCCCAGCATGATCGGGTTGGTGTAAATGCTGTCGCCCATCATTTGAATGGCAGCGGCGTCGGCATTGAACGCGCCCACCGCGGTCAGTCCGACGGCTTTGACGATGTCGGCGACACAGGCATCTGCGGGGTTCTGCCAATTGGCGTTGGTGACAAAGGCCGCCGTTGGCACCGCGTGCGAGTTGAGCGCCACACGGGTACGCCCGTCGCGCATGCGCAGCATCGTTTCCTTGGCGGCGGCGACGATCGGATCACAGCCAATAATCAGGTCGGCTGCCGCCATGCTGACGCGGGTGGTGCGAATCGCTTCCTGCGACGACGCTATGAGCACGTGGCTCCAGGTGGCACCGCCTTTTTGCGCCAGGCCACCGGCGTCCTGGGTTACAACGCCCTTGCCTTCCAGATGCGCCGCCACCCCCAACAGTTGCCCGATGGTAATGACGCCAGTACCACCGACACCGGCAACCACAATACCCCAGACGCTGGCGTCTGGCGCCGCGATGGCAGGCAACTGCGGCTCTGGCAAATCACCCAATTCGAACGGTGACACGCCCTTGCCTTTGGATTTCTTCCGCAGTTGTCCGCCTTCCACCGTGACGAAGCTGGGGCAGAAGCCCTTGACACATGAATAATCCTTGTTGCAGGTGCTCTGATTGATCTGTCGCTTGCGGCCAAATTCAGTCTCCAGCGGTTCCACACTCAGGCAGTTGCTCTGCACACCGCAGTCGCCACAGCCTTCGCAAACCAGTTCGTTGATGAGCACGCGCTTGGCCGGGTCTGCCAGGGTACCGCGCTTCCTGCGCCGACGCTTCTCGGTGGCACAGGTCTGGTCATAAATAATGACGGTGGTACCTTTGATTCCACGGAATTCGCGCTGGATGCGGTCGAGTTCATCGCGATGTTGCACCGCCACACCTTCCACCAGTTTCACGGCCTCGTACTTTTGCGGCTCGTCGGTCACCACCACGATGTTGGCCGCCCCTTCGGCCCGCATGCTCTGGGCAATTTGGGCCACCGAGTGACCTTCAGGTCGCTCACCAATCTGCTGGCCGCCGGTCATGGCGACCGCATCGTTGTAGAGAATCTTGTAGGTGATGTTGACCCCCGCCGCAATGCTCTGGCGAATCGCCAGCAGCCCGCTATGAAAGTAAGTGCCGTCACCCAGATTGGCAAACACATGACTCTCATTGCTGAAGGGCTGCTGGCCGACCCAGGGCACGCCCTCGCCGCCCATCTGGGTAAAGCCGACAGTAGAGCGTCCCATCCAGACGCTCATGAAGTGGCAACCAATGCCGGCCATGGCGCGCGAACCTTCAGGCACTTTGGTGCTGGTGTTGTGCGGGCAACCGGAGCAAAACCAGGGCTGCCGATCAGCGCCCTTGACGGCACTCAACTCGATCACCTGCATGGCACTTTCCTTGGCCTGAAGAATTGCCAGTTGGGTGTCAATGCGCGCACCGACCTCGGCGCTGACACCCAGCTTCTTCAAGCGCTGCGCTATGGCGCGCGCAATGAGGGACGGCGACAGATCGGCGTTGGCGCGCAACAAGGTGTTGGCGGTCGGGTTGGCCATGGACCATTCACCGCCACTGAAATCCCCTTCGACTTCATTGAACTTGCCCAGCACCTGAGGGCGCACGTCAGCGCGCCAGTTGTAGAGCTGTTCCTTGAGCTGGTATTCAATAACCTGGCGCTTTTCTTCGATGACAATAATTTCCTGCAGCCCGGTGGCAAATTCACGAGTGAGTTGGGCTTCAAGGGGCCACACCACAGCGACCTTGTGCAGGCGAATACCCACCTGCCGACAGGTCGCGTCGTCCAGCCCCAGATCGATCAGGGCCTGACGTGTATCGTTAAAGGCTTTGCCGCTGGCAATCAGCCCGAGGCGGTCGTTCGATCCCTCAATGACGTTGTAGTTGAGCCGGTTGGCGCGGACATAGGCCAGCGCCGCGTACCACTTGTAGTGAAACAGGCGCGCCTCCTGCTCGAGAGGCTGTTCCGGCCAGCGAATGTGCAGGCCGCCGGGCGGCATCTGGAAGTCAGTCGGGATTTTGATCTGTACCCGATCTGGATCGATCACCGCAGTGGCGCTCGATTCAACAATTTCCTGAATCGTCTTCATGCCGGCCCAGACGCCCGAGAAACGACTCATGGCAAAGGCATGAATCCCCAGATCAAGAATCTCCTGCACGGTCGCTGGAAAGAACACCGGCGTGCCGCAAGCCTTGAAGATATGGTCACTCTGGTGTGCCGCGGTCGAACTCTTGGACACATGGTCGTCCCCGGCCACTGCAATCACGCCGCCCCAGGGTGTCGTGCCAGCCATATTGGCGTGCTTGAAAACGTCGCTACAGCGGTCCACGCCCGGACCCTTGCCGTACCAGATACCGAACACACCATCAAATTTGTTGCTGCCGGGTGGCGCAAAACCAAGTTGCTGGGTGCCCCACAAGGCAGTGGCGGCCAGTTCCTCATTGACGCCCGGCTGAAAAACGATGTTTTGCGCCTTCAGGTATTTCGCCGCCTTGACCAACGCCTGGTCGTAGCCGCCCAACGGGGAGCCACGGTAACCGCTGATAAATCCCGCCGTATTTTTGCCCGATCGCTGGTCGCGCTGACGCTGCAACATGGGCAGCCTGACCAGCGCCTGCACGCCGCTCATGAAAGCCGAGCCGCAATCCAGGGAATATTTGTCGTCCAGCGTAACGCTTTCCAGCGCCAGGCGGATTGAGTCGGGTAGCGGTGCGTTCATTTGCTGCAGTCTCCAGAATTCGAAGATAGTAACGTGATCAGTCCTACTTGGGCCAAAGCACCCACAAGCGCAATGGCTGCTTGAGACGACCGGCCAGTTCTGCCGCAGCCGCACCCCAGCCGGCAAAATAGTCGGCCCGCACGGCGCCTACGATGGCACTGCCGGTGTCTTGTGCAAATACCAGTTTTTGCAATTGGGCGGTCGCTCCGTTGGAGACCAGCCATACCGGCGTGCCATAGGGAATACTGCCCGGGTCCACCGCGATAGAGCGTCCCGGCGTCAGCGGCACGCCTTGCGCCCCCTTGGGACCCCAAGCGGCGTCAGACTCCGACAAGGGTTCTTCCCGGAAAAAAACGGTACGCGGATTGCTCCACAACAACTCGTTGACACGGTCCGGATTTCGCAAAGCCCAGGCCTTGATGGCGGGCCAGGATGCGTCGCGCACTTCGCCCTGATCAAGCAGCCAGCGACCAACACTCTTGTAGGGCTGATCATTGGAACCGGCATAGGCCAGGCGTACCAGACGTTGTGTCCCATCAGGTTCCGTCATACGCACCCGCCCGGAGCCTTGAATCTGCAAAATCAACGCGTCAATCGGGTCCTCCAGATAGGCTATCTGCCGCCCGTTGAGCGCAGCTTGCACTTGGGGCAAAGTGTCGATCTCCTGGCGCGTGTACCAGGGTTTGCGCTGCGCCAGGTTCAGAGGCGGCTGGTACAAAGGAACAGAAAATTCTGCGTTGACCTTGCGCGAACCCGCCAGCACCGGCTCGAAATAGGCGGTTAACAAACCATCAACGCCACCCGCCAAAGCTTCCACCTGGTAGGGCTGCAAGCGCGTCATCAGCCAGGCACGCTGCTCGGCATCACTGCCAATGCTCAAACGCCGCACCTCGGAACACAAAGGTGCAAACACCGGACCCGGGCGCTCACAACTCTTCAGCCAGGCGTTCCAGGCCTCATGCAAGGCGTCGACTTCAAAGCCCGGCAGATCAGCCCAGCGCACTGCAGTCCAGCTACTGCGAGCCTGCACCAGGGCGCCTGGCAAAACCCCGCTGTCGCTTGACCTGTCAACGCTGGTTGGCGTTGCGTCCGCAGCCGGCGCATTGCTCACGGGAACCTGCCTGGGAGCGCTACCACAGGCCGCCAGCATCCCTACAATCAGGCCATACCACACGGCACACAGGAGATAGTTCATGAGTTTGCTTTTGCTGGAAGCGCTTGGGGCTTTGTTGCTGGCGCTGCTGATTGTCTGGTGGACCATGTTTTCTGGGCGCAAACACGGTGAGTTGCCGCCAGTCGCAACCCATCGAGATGGAGTCGCCAGCGACGCGTCAGCCAAGCGCATTGGGAAACAGCTTGATCAACGCGACCGCTGAGCCGCCAAGCAGCCAAGCACGGCGAGGTTCTACACAGTGTGTCCGGAAACGCTGCCGGAGCGACGACCTGTTCAACGCGCTGGCTCCTTCGAGTTGCCGGGCGTGATCTCGGGCTTGCTGTCGCCAGCCTCTGTTTTGCGGCCCACCTTGCTGATTTTGGGGTCGGCCCAACTGCCGTCAATGTGAAACTCCTGCGTTGCGGCTTCGATCAGGGGTCGCCTTAAAAACAACTGGGCCAGGAAGGTACCGATACCGATTGCCGGATTGATGACGGAGGCGATCAGCGAGGCGGTTCCGGCATTGATCTCCGGCACCACGACGACCTTGATATCCTGCGTTTCTTTCGCGATATCGGCCCGCCCGTCCATCAATACTGCCGCGTTGACGCCCTTCATCTGCAGATTATTGGTTTTGGCAATGCCCTGCTCGATGGCCACGTCGCCGCGCAGAAAATCAAAGGCGAAGCCATCGCTAAAGACATCCCGAAAGTCCAGCGTCAAGCGCCGTGGCAAGGCTTGCAGACTGAGTACACCCATCAATTTGGCAATACCGGGGTCGGCCTTCAAAAACTGGCCGTTCTCCACATTGACACTGAAAGCGCCGTTCATGGAAGGGTAGTCCAGGCCCAGCGGCGAACCCAGCCAGGCGACTTGCCCTTCCATTTTGCCGCGTCCTTTCCGCACCACATCACGCATGCCAAAGCGTGACAGCAACTCGCCACTGTCGGCAATGTCAAGCTTGAAGTTCAGTACCGTGCGCCGACGCTCAGGCACAGTGCGCGATAACGCTGTCCCCGGCGCGCCGCCTTGGGCATTAATACTGGCCCAGTTGCCGCTGGCCGTCAGCACTGCTTCCGGCGTGATGATATTGAACTTGTTGAGCCGCCATTCGCGGGCGGTCGCTTCGCGCTTGGGCCCGCCGGTGCCGCGATTGATGGCCTCGACCTCCAGCCGGCCCAATCGTTTGCCGCGCAATTCGAAATCATCGACCACAATATCCAGCGCTGGAATACTGGCCGGTTGTTCATCGAGCAAGGCTTCGACCTCGCTGGCCGTGCCGGGCGCAATGGTCAGTCTGGCGAGTCGGGCATAGAAGCGCCCGGCACCGCTGTCCGAGGACTGGCGGTATTCCATGTAACCATTGAATTCGGCGGCATCCAGATTGGCCCGCCACAGCAACCCGTCGCGCGAACCGCCGACCACCACGTTATGAAGTTTGCGCCCGCCAAAGGTCAACTCGCGTGCCCGCACCGCCATGCTGGTGGGCAAATAGCTCAATGCCACAACACTGGCGGCGGTGCCGGTCATCGAAGTGCCGGTCGCCTGCGACAACACGGCACTCCAGGCATCCAAATCAAAAGCGCCAAGATTGATGTTGGCCGCCACTCCATCATCAGGCATCGGAGCCGACTCTGACGGCGACAACCCGACCGCCATGCTGCCACGAGTGACGCGCGGCTCGGGTCCCGAGAGATCACGAAAATAGACGATCGACGCGACGCGCCCGATGTCCAATGTCACCTGGTCGCGCAAGCCCAACGGCGCACCTGCTGCACTCACCAGCGACTCTCGCAGCAACGCCGTCTCCAGGCGAAAAGGCAAGGCTGACTCGGAAGTCTTGTTGAATGGCGCAGGCAAGCCAAGCGCCAGCCCCTGCAAATTGCTGGCGACCAGCAGTTCAGGTTCACCGCGGCGAAAGCCCAACACCGCCGTGTAAGCCGCGCTGCCACTGGCCTGCTGCGCCAGACGCGCGACAAAACCAAGTTCTTTGGCCTGTCGCAATCCGTCCGCCGTTGCGACACCGCTGGCGCGGATCACGATCGATGGTGGCACTTTGCTGGCACTGCCCAGGGTGCCCGTGTTCGCCACCGAGCCGCCTTCCAGACGCACATCACCGCCCAGCATTCGAGCCTGACCCGTGCTGATCAAAAACCCGCTTTCCGAAAAGCTCACGACGCCCCGGCTGCGAGCCAATTTTGGGGTGTCAGGCGTTATCTGGATATCGTTTCCGGACAGGGTGACGCTGCCTTGCACCGTTGATTTGTCCAGGTTGGCAATGGGTAGTACAAGTTTCAATCTGTAGTCGGCACTTGCACTGCCAACGGCCCGCGCCAAAGCGTGCCCGGTCATGGTGCCCAGCGGTGACCCGTTGACAATGCCCAGACCCTCCGTCAGCGCACCACGTGCCTCGGCATTCACGGTAACGGTGGCGTGCATCAAATCAGGGATCAGAGCCTCCAATTTGCTGATCTGCAAATTGGCGCCGACACCCATCTTCGCGCGCGCCGCCCTGACCTGCAACTTCGTGCGATCGATCACCAATTCACCGCTGAGTTGCTGCAGCGCCGGCCAGGGCAGCGCGTCAGGCGCCTGCAAGCTGCGCGGCACGTAGGCATACCTGGCATTTTGAACATCGGCGGAAATCCGAAACTCACCCAGCTTGGGGTCACTAAATGGCATGTCGTACAGATCACCTTTGACCTTGAACTTGACTGCATTGGCAGTCCCACCCTGCATCGCGTCACGCACGTAGTCGCGCGCCGGACGCGGAATGACGGACGGCAAATAGCGGTGCACCCGGGTGCCATCGGCACGGCTCAGCGTAGCTTGCAGATCCAGCACACCGGGAAACCTGGACCTGGCGCGTGACTTGCCGGGGTCGCTGGTCTCCCATTTGATTTGCGCCTCACCCTGCGCATCGGCGTTGCTGAACTTCATGTTGGATAACTGAACTGAAATGCGCTCGCCACTACGCTGCCAGCGGGCGTCGGTTGAAAGCTGTGTCACGGCAATTTCCGCTTCATCGAATATTTCCGGCAGCGCGATGGCGCCCTGCGCCAAACCGATACTGGCGCGACCGGTGGACTGATTCAGGTCAAACTCAATACTGGCACCACGGATGCCAGGAGAACTACCAGCGGCGGCGAGCTGCAGTTGACTCACCAGCCCCTTGATTTCATATTTACTCAAAGACTCCAGCGGGCCCTGCCAACTGGCTTGTATTCGCTCCACCAGCCCTTTGGGAGCATAAGCAAGCAGGGCAGTTCGGATGGCTGGGTCGAACGGCAGACGGTTGGCAATCTGTGCCAGAGCGGCCAAATCCAGCCGGTCGGCTTTGAACTCGCCGCGGGCGGCCACTTTGCCCTCAGCACCCTGATAGATTATGTTGACATTGCCACCGGGCCAACGCAAACCGTCGCGCGTGTCAAATTGGAGAGCCTGGGTAGAAAATTCAAAACCGGACGACAGGCGCTTACCGCCCAGACGGCCTCGAACCGCCTGCAAATCCAGGGCTTGCAAGCCACTACCCAAAACGACACTTACTTCACCGAGCGCCACGTCCGCCACCGCGCCGACCACCGCTCCCTGGCTGACATCGACCCATGCCGTCAGTGCCCCGTTGCCCTGGCGCAAATCAACACCGGCCTCGGCATAGCGCCGCAACTCTGACAGGTCAACGCGAGAAAATGCCGCGTATAGCTGACCTTTCCAGTCCTGCCAACGACCCTTGTTGGGCGACAGCAAGGGTTGCTGGAACATGCCCCGCAGACTGAATCGCTCGCCCCATTGCAGGGGTGGCGTGGCATCCAGACGGATGTCGTGCTGTCGCGTCCCGTTGCGCACCACCAGGTCCACCTGTTTAAGTTCCAATGTCGGTGCCGCCCGCAACTCATCGGTCCAACGAATAGTACCGTCATGGATGGCAAACTCGATTTGCGAAAAAAACCAGTCGGCAGCGGCACTCTCGGAATCGCCAGTCTTGGAAAAATCGAGCCCGGCTACAACTATTTTTCCATCCAGGCCCCGCCGAATGACGAGTTCCGGCCGATCCACATACAGTTGCTCAAACCCCAGGTACCACAGTGAGCGTGGCGACACGGCAGCCAGCACGCGCGGCAGGCGCAAGGCTTCGCGGCCTTGTGCATCAAATAGCTGGATATCGGTGAGCTCAAACGAGGGGATCAGGCCGGTCGATCGCGCCGAGATGGCGCCGATGCGTACCGGAACTCCCAGCATTCCTGTCGCCCGCGCTTCGAGCAACGGGCGAAACTCGCCGATTCGCGGCACAATCAACCAGTGCAGCGCGCCCCAAGTCGCGCCGCAAAGTAACCACGCCAGCAACACCAACACCAGCGACCAACGAGCCAGGGTTGTCAATATTTTTGGTGGTGAAGTTGGGGCAGGCGTCGCGTCAATCATTGGAAACTGGTAGTTATGACAGGAATTATGACCGGCCCCGCTTTGTCATCGCACTCGCGCTTCGGCCAGCGCGTGCGCCGCCGTTTCGAGAGCCAATTGCATTTATTGCCACCCGGTTTGCCGGATCATGCCGCGCTAGCACAAACATTTGCCGCGCTTAGCGCTTGCGGTTACGACACCGCCAGCGCTTTGCGGACGATGCGGCAACTGGTGCTGGAGCGTTTGCTGTGTCTGGACTGTGACGGACAGGCGACATTGCAGCAGGTCACCCAGACGATGACGGCGCTGGCCGAATTCGCACTCAACCAGGCCTGCGCGCAGGTGCAGCGAGCACTGGGCCTAAACCATGGCAACCCGCGCTCGGAGACTGGCGAACTGGCGCAGCTATGGGTTATTGGTATGGGCAAACTGGGCGCGCGCGAGCTCAACGTTTCGAGCGATATCGACCTGATCTACGTTTATGACGAGGACGGAGAAACCAGTGGCAACGCGCAGGGTCGCGGTCAAATTTCAAACCAGGAATATTTTGCCAAGGCGGTGCGCGCCATCTACACATTGATCGGTGACACGACCGAATATGGCCTGGTTTTTCGGGTCGACCTGGCGCTGCGGCCCAATGGAAATTCCGGCCCACCTGCAGTGTCACTTGCCGCGCTGGAAGAATACCTGCATGTGCAGGGCCGCGAATGGGAGCGCTTTGCCTGGCTCAAAAGCCGGGTGGTGGCGCGACTGGGCGGTAGCGACAACAGTGCCGCCCAAAGCCTGCGAGACGTGGTGCTGCCGTTTGTGTTCAGGCGCTATTTGGACTACAACGTGTTCGACTCGCTGCGCGTGCTGCATCGGCAAATCCGCGAGCATGCCAGCAAACGCAGCAGCGGGCACCCGGAACGCGCCAACGATGTCAAGCTCGGGCGCGGCGGCATTCGTGAAATTGAGTTCACCGTGCAACTGCTGCAGGTGGTGCGCGGCGGACAGTTTCCAGAACTCAGAACGCGCCCCACCCTGAGTGCCCTGACACGCCTTGCCAGAGCCGGCCTCATGTCGCAAACAACTGCCCAGACGCTGGCGCTGGCCTATGATTTTTTGCGGCGCGTTGAACACCGCATTCAGTACCTTGATGATCAGCAGACACATGTCTTGCCAACGTCAGACTCTGACCTGGAGTGGATCGCCCATACGCTGGGCTATAGCACTGCCAGCGCGCTGCTGCACCAACTGGACCGCCAGCGCGAACTGGTGGCGCAGGAGTTTGACGCCTTGCTGGTGGATGGCACGGACGAGGAATGCAAAGGCTGTAGCGCTAGCAAGACAGTGATCGCGACACCTGACTTTGAAGACTTGCTGGAGCAGTTACCGGCAGATTTTCAGCGGCGGCTGGCCAACTGGCGGGACCACCCGCGGATACTGGCTTTGCGCGATGATTCGCGCCTGCGACTGATGCGATTGATTGCTCGCACCGCCCAGTGGGTGCGTCAGGACAAGGTCACCGAGCAAGCGGCAGTGCGTATCGTCGACTGGATGGAGCCGCTGCTGCGGCGCGAAAGCTATTTGGCGCTGCTGGTGGAACGACCCAACGTGCACGAAAGGTTGTTGCGTCTGCTCGGTGCCGCGCGCTGGCCGGCACGCTATCTGATGCTGCATCCGGGTGTGATTGACGAGTTGGCCAGCCCCGATATGCTCAATGAGCGCTTTTCGGCAGCCGACTTCGAGCACGAACTAAGTCACCGGCGCGCCGCGCTGCTGGGCACTGGTGAAGACGACGACGAGGCGCTCCTCAACCTGCTGCGACGCGCCCATCACGCCGAAGTGTTTCGAACACTGGCACGTGATGTGGAAGGCCGCCTGACGGTCGAACAAGTCGCTGACGACCTGAGTTCACTGGCCGAAGCGGTGTTGCGAGTGACCACCAAGTGGTGCTGGGATCGCCTGAAAACCCGACACCGTGAGACACCGCAATTGGCCATCCTTGCCTACGGCAAACTCGGCGGCAAGGAGCTCGGCTACGGCAGCGATCTGGACATTGTGTTTGTCTACCAGGACGAGGACGATCGCGCCTCTGAGGTTTATGCCAGTCTGGTGCGCAAGCTGATCAACTGGTTGACCGTCAAAACCGGTGAAGGCGACCTCTACGAGATCGACACCGCCTTGCGACCGAACGGCAACTCGGGTCTTTTGATCACGACCTTTGACGCTTACGCCAACTACCAGCAGCAGCGTGGCTCCAACACCGCCTGGACCTGGGAACACCAGGCCATGACGCGGGCCCGCTTTGTGCTTGGCGATGATGCGCTGCGACAGCGTTTTGACATGATCCGCAAAACCGTCATCGCGGCGCCGCGCAACGCTGGGGAATTGAAGAGTGAAATCATCACCATGCGCAACCGGGTTCGTGCAGCGCATCCCGTCAAGGGACTGCAATTTGACGTCAAGCACAGCCCAGGCGGCATGATCGATGTCGAGTTTGTCATGCAATACCTGGTGCTGTGCAACGCGCAAATGCACCCTGAACTGGTCGACAACACCGGCAACATCGCCCTACTGGAGCGCGCCGAAGTGATTGGCTTGCTGCCCTCCGGAATCGGTCACGCCGCGGCCGGTGCCTACCGCGAATTGCGCAGGGTGCAACACCGGGCCCGGCTTAACGAAGAGCCGACTCACGTCGTCATGCCTGAGTTGCAGGAACAACGCGACGCCGTGCTGGCGCTCTGGAAAACAGTGTTTGGCGATACTCGTCCCTGATCTACATCAAAGCCAGCGCCTAAAGAAACTTTTGTTGTCTCGGTAAATTCTGCTCAAGCACTAGATATAGTGTGTATCATTGTGTTACGCGCTACCTATAGTGTTTCGAGGGGACCTCAGTGAGCAAACCAATCACCGCCCAATTCACCCACATCATCAAGCGCGACGGTGGCATCAAGCCGTTCGACGTCGGCAAAATCGCTTTTGCACTGGAGCGCGCGGCGCAAGTCAGTGGTGAGTTTGATGCCGCCGAAGCGCAACGCCTGACCCAGTACCTGGTGGTGCCGAAGATCAAGGTCCAGGGCCACGTGACACCGCACATCGAGCAAATTCAGGACGCCGTCGAGGGCGCCCTTTTTGATGCCGGTTACCCCAAGACTCTGCGTGCCTACATCGTCTACCGCGAACAGCACAGGAAGCTGCGAAGCGACCGCAAAACGCTGGTGGACGTCGAGTCCAGCATGAACGAGTACCTGCAGCAACTCGACTGGCGCGTCAATGCCAATGCCAACCAGGGCTACTCGCTGGGCGGGCTGATCCTCAATGTTTCTGGCAAGGTCATCGCCAACTACTGGCTCAACCACGTCTACCCGCCCGCGGTCGGCGCGGCGCACCGCAGCGCAGCGATTCACATTCATGACCTCGACATGCTGGCTGGCTATTGCGCCGGCTGGTCGCTGCGCACGCTGCTCAACGAAGGTTTGAACGGCGTCCCTGGCAAGGTCGAGTCGGGTCCGCCCAAGCATCTGTCCAGCGCGGTCGGGCAGATTGTCAATTTTCTGGGCACACTGCAAAACGAGTGGGCCGGGGCGCAGGCCTTCAGCTCCTTTGACACCTACATGGCACCGTATATCCGCAAGGATGGGCTGGACTATGACCACGTGCGCCAGTGCCTGCAGGAGCTGATCTATAACCTCAACGTGCCGTCACGCTGGGGCACGCAAACGCCGTTTACCAACCTGACCTTTGATTGGGTCTGCCCGGAAGATTTGCGTGAGCAAACGCCTGTCATCGCCGGAAAAGAGATGACCTTCACCTACGGCGAGCTGCAAGCCGAAATGGACATGGTGAACCGCGCCTACATCGAGGTCATGATGGCTGGTGACGCCAAGGGCCGGGTTTTCACCTTCCCGATCCCGACCTACAACATCACGGAAGACTTCGACTGGTACAGCCCGAACGCCGAAGCGCTGTTCGAGATGACGGCCAAGTACGGCCTGCCCTACTTCCAGAACTTCATCAATTCGGAACTGAAACCGAACATGATCCGTTCCATGTGCTGCCGCTTGCAGCTCGACCTGCGCGAGCTGCTCAAGCGCGGCAATGGCTTGTTCGGCTCGGCCGAACAAACCGGCTCGCTGGGGGTGGTCACCATCAACTGCGCACGTCTGGGCTATCTCCACAAGGGTGACGAGGCTGGCATGCTGAAGGCGCTCGACACCCTGCTGGAGCTGGGTCGCGACAGCCTGGAGATCAAGCGCAAGGTGATCCAGCGCCACATGGACAACGGCCTGTTCCCCTACACCAAGCGCTACCTGGGCACCTTGCGCAACCACTTCTCCACGCTGGGCGTGAACGGCATCAACGAGATGATCCGCAACTTCACACATGACAAAGAGGACATAAGCACCGATGGGGGGCACGCTTTTGCCATTCGCCTGCTGGACCATGTGCGCGCCCGCATGCTGGAGTTTCAGGACCAGACCGGCCACATGTACAACCTGGAAGCGACACCGGCCGAGGGCACCACCTACCGTTTTGCCAAGGAAGACGCCAAGCAGTTGCCGGGCATCCTGCAGGCGGGCACGCCGGACATGCCTTACTACACCAACTCCAGCCAACTGCCGGTCGGCTTTACCGACGACCCGTTCGAGGCGCTCGAGCTGCAGGACGACCTGCAGCGCAAGTACACCGGTGGCACCGTCTTGCACCTGTACATGAGCGAGCCTCTGTCCAGCGCCGAGGCCTGCCGCCAACTGGTGAAGCGTTCGCTATCGCGCTTCTCGCTGCCCTACATCACCATCACGCCGACCTTCTCAATCTGCCCCAAGCACGGCTACCTGGGTGGCAAACACGAGTTCTGCCCCAAATGCGACGCCGAGACGATTGCGCGCAAACAGCTTGAAACCGCCTGAACAACTTAACCAGGAGAGACCAAAATGACCGACTTGAGCGAACAACTGTTGCTGGCCCGGCAAACCGTGGTACTGCGCGACGACGAGCGTCAGCGCTGCGAAGTGTGGACCCGCGTCATGGGCTACCACCGCCCGATGTCCTCCTTCAACACCGGCAAAAAGGGTGAGTTCCTTGAGCGCACTTACTTTGACGAGCGCTGCGTTCTCCGCGAAACAGCTTAAGGTCGGCGGCGTCACGCCGTTCAGCGCCACCGACTATCCCGGCAAGCTGGCTGCTGTCATTTTTGTACAGGGTTGCCCTTGGCGCTGTGGCTATTGCCACAACCCGCATTTGCAAATGCGCAGCGACGCCAGTCCAGTCGATTGGCAACAAGTTCTGAAACTCCTGAAGCGGCGGGTCGGCTTGATCGACGCCGTGGTCTTCAGCGGTGGCGAGCCGACCATGGATGCAGCACTGGAGGACGCCATACGCGGAGTGCGTGCGCTCGGCTTTGACATCGGATTGCACACCGCCGGCGCCTACCCGCGGCGCCTAAATGAAGTGCTGCCGCTGGTCGATTGGGTCGGCATCGACATCAAAACCACGATTGAAGCGTATGACGACATTACCGGCATCAGCGACAGTGCCCGTCTCGCGCTGGCCAGCGCGCAGGTCGTTCTGTCCAGTGGCGTGGCGCACGAGTTTCGAAGCACCGTGCATCCGGCACTGCAAACACCCAAAGAAATCCTGACGCTGGCCCGGACCCTGAGCGCCATGGGCGTGCGCAACTATGCCTTGCAGCGGTTTCGCAATACCGGTTGTGCCGATGAAGATCTGACTGCCAGCTCCAACGTGGGTTACCCCGGCGCTGAACTGGTGGCGCAGGTGAGCGCCCTGTTTGCAGAGTTCACCTTGCGCGATGCCTGAGGCGGCCTCGGATCGCAGCTTTCGGATGGGGATTTTTCTGGAAGTTACACTTGTCTCCTCCTGAACCACAGCCTCTGGACATAAACCATGAACCGCTGCCTGCATTTACCCGTCGCACATGGGTTGCGAACGCTTGTCCTCATCCTGATCTGGGCCCTGCCCCTCATTCAGAGTCCTGCCACGGCGCAAAACATTCGCCAGTTCCCCGCAGCGGCCAAGCGTGGCTTACTACTCGTGACGACGCCGCCCGAAGTGCTGATTGACGGCAAACGGGCGCGACTGTCGCCCGGCGCCCGCATCAAGAATGTCAACAACATGCTGGTGATGTCGGCTTCGCTGGCGGGCACCAGCGTACCGGTGATCTACCTGATGGATGTGCAGGGCATGGTGCACGAGGTGTGGCTTCTGAGCGCGCAGGAAGCGCAGTCCAACTGAAGCAGCACGGCATGTCCAAAAAAGTCTTTATCAAAACCTTCGGCTGCCAGATGAACGAGTACGACTCGGGAAAGATGGCCGACATTCTCAATGCTGCACAGGGTTACCAGCCGACCGACAACGTGGAGGAAGCCGACCTGATTTTGTTCAACACCTGTTCGGTGCGCGAGAAAGCGCAGGAAAAAGTTTTTTCCGACCTGGGGCGCGTTAGGCTCCTGAGGAAAAAGGGCGCGTTGATTGGCGTCGGCGGCTGTGTCGCAAGCCAGGAAGGCGCCGCCATCATTGAGCGCGCTCCTTATGTGGATGTGGTGTTTGGTCCGCAAACCCTGCACCGATTGCCACAGCTATTGGCGGCGCGTGATCTGCAAAATCGCTCACAGGTCGACATCAGTTTTCCGGAAATAGAAAAGTTTGACCACTTGCCGCCGGCCCGTGTCGAAGGTGCCACCGCTTTCGTCAGCATCATGGAAGGCTGCTCCAAGTATTGCAGTTACTGCGTGGTGCCTTACACCCGCGGCGAAGAAGTGTCGCGTCCATTTGAGGATGTGCTGGTGGAAGTGGCGGGTCTGGCCGATCAGGGCGTGAAAGAAGTCACGCTGCTGGGTCAGAACGTGAACGCCTACCGCACGCTCATGGGCGACAGCGCAGAGATGGCAGACTTTGCGACGCTGCTGGACTATGTGGCTGATATTCCCGGCATCGAACGCATTCGATACATGACCAGCCATCCCAATGAGTTCACAGCGGCGCTGATTGCAGCATACGAAAATATTCCGAAGCTGGTAAGCCACCTGCACCTGCCGGTGCAGCACGGCTCGGACCGCATATTGATGGCCATGAAGCGGGGTTACACCGCCATGGAGTTCAAATCCACCGTCCGCAAATTGCGTGCCATCCGTCCCGAGATGGCCATCAGCAGCGACTTTATCGTCGGCTTTCCGGGTGAGACCGAAGATGACTTCGACAAGACGATGAAGCTGATAGACGATGTCGGCTTTGACAACTCATTCAGTTTTATCTTCAGCCCACGCCCCGGCACACCCGCCGCCAATCTGGCTGACGCCACGCCGCATGAAGTGAAGTTGCGCCGCTTGCAACATTTGCAAGGTGTCATCAATGGCAGCATCAAGCGCATCAGCGAAAGCCGACTGGGCACGGTGCAGCGGATTTTGGTGGAGGGCCGCTCGAAACGCGATGCCACCGAATTGATGGGCCGCACCGAGTGCAACCGGGTTGTCAACTTCTGTGGTCTGCCTCATCTGATCGGGCAACTGGTGGACGTCAAAATCACTGCAACGCGAAGTTTCACTTTGCGGGGTGAGGCGTTAACGAGCAAGGCGTTGCAACAACAGGCGCGACCCGCAGCGGTATCGTCACTGGCCCGTCGTTGACCAGGTGCACCTGCATGTCGGCCGCAAACTGCCCGGTTTGCACCAGCTTGTGAGCTGCCCTGGCCTGTGCCACAAAGTGTTCGTACAGACGACGACCCGCGTCAGGGCGGGCCGCCGCATCAAAGCTGGGCCGGTTACCGCCAGAAGCGTCGGCGGCCAGTGTGAACTGGCTTACGATCAGCAGTCCGCCTGGCGTACCCCGGCCATCCATGTCCTGTAGACAAAGGTTCATCTTGCCGGCAGCGTCGCCAAAGATGCGCAACTTCAAAATCTTGGCCAGCATTTTGTCACCCTGCAGCTCGCTGTCACCCTGCTCGGCACACAGCAGCACCAGTAATCCGGCACCAATCGAGCCACTGACCTGGCCGGCAATTTCGACGCGCGCCGCACTGACGCGCTGCAACAGGGCAATCATGCTGGCACTGGGGATTTCAAATCAAATCCTTCGGGTCGTCAAAGTGCGCCTCAACGTCACTCGGCAGCAACTGGATGGTGGCGCGAAGCCCGGGCACCGCGCTCATCAACGCCTGCTCGACACTGGTGCGCACCGCCGCGGCACGCCCCAGCGACCAGCTGGCGGGCATGTGCATGTGCAAATCGACGAAGCGGCGCTGTCCCGATCGGCGGGTTGTAACGTGATCAAAACGGATCGTGTGGTGGTCGAAATCGGTCAGCACCTTCTGGATTTCACGAAGTACATCGGGCTCTACCGCCTCGTCCATCAGCCCTTGTGACGAGCGCCACATCAGGTGAGCGCCTTCCCACAGAATATTCAGCGCCACGCCAATCGCCACCACCGGGTCGAGCCAGAGCCAGTCGGTTATGGCAACCGCTGCAATGCCTAGCACCACGCCAACGGAGGTCCAGACATCGGTCACCAGGTGCCGAGCATCGGCGTCCAGGGCAATCGAACGATGTGCTTTGGCGGCGCGAAACATGACCCAGGCCAACAAGCCGTTAAGCGCTGAGCTGACTACCGACAAAGCCAGCCCCCAACCAACCGACTGAATCGGTTGTGGATCAAGCAATCGGTGGCCGGCAGCCCAGACAATGCCGATGGCGGCGGCAATAATTAAAACGCCTTCAAATCCGCTGGAGAAATACTCTGCCTTGTGGTGCCCGTACGGGTGTTCTTGATCGGCCGGACGCTGCGCGATAGTGACCATCAACAGGGCGAAAATCGCGCTGGCCAGGTTCACCAGGGACTCCATCGCATCCGACAACAACCCGATCGAGTCGGTAATGTACCAGGCCCAGGTCTTGAGAACGATGGTAATGATGGCAACCATCACCGAGGCCAGCAGCAGGCGCGGCGGCGTCAGATAGCGCTCAGGGATGAAAGGCATGTCGATTCAACCGACCGTTACTTTTGCAAACTTGCGCTTGCCAACCTGCACCACATAGGTACCTGCGCCCAGCTTCAAGCTTTTGTCATTCACCACGCTGGAGTCAACGCGCACACCACCACCATCAATCAGGCGATTGCCCTCCCCGCTGGATGCCGAAAGTCCGGCCAGCTTTAGCAGGGCCGCAATGCCAAGAGGCGCGCCGCCATCTGCCAAGGGCAATGAAATTGCGTCAATCACATCCGGTACGCCGCCCCTGCTGCGGTTGATGAAGTCCTGCTCGGCAGTATCGGCCGCCGCATGCGAATGAAAGCGCGCTGTGATTTCCTTGGCCAGCGCCACTTTCGCATCTTTCGGGTTGCGACCGGCGCCGACCTGCTCCTTGAGCATGGCGATGTCGGTTTCACTCTTGAGACTCAACAGGGTGTACCAGCGCCACATCAAGACATCGGAAATGCTCAACACCTTGGCAAACATGGTGTTGGCGTCTTCCGAGATACCGATGTAGTTGTTTTTGCTCTTGGACATTTTCTCGATGCCATCGAGACCTTCGAGCAGTGGCATGGTCAAAATGCACTGTGGCTCCTGGCCGTATTCGACCTGCAAGTGACGACCCACTAACAAATTGAACTTCTGGTCAGTGCCACCCAGCTCAAGATCACTCTTGAGCGCCACGCTGTCATAGCCCTGCATCAGCGGATACAAGAACTCATGCACGCTGATCGGCGTGCCGGATTTGAAGCGTTCGGAAAAATCGTTGCGCTCCATCATGCGCGCCACCGTGTACCGGGCGGCAAGTTGAATCATGCCGCGTGAACCCAAGGCATCACCCCACTCGCTGTTGTAGCGAATTTCAGTTTTCGACGGATCCAGCACCATGGAAGCCTGCCGGTAGTAGGTTTGGGCGTTAACCTCGATCTGCTCACGGGTGAGGGGCGGGCGCGTACTGTTGCGACCGGACGGGTCACCAATCAGGCTGGTGAAGTCGCCAATCAAAAAAATGACGGTGTGACCCAAATCCTGTAGCTGACGCATTTTGTTGAGCACCACTGTGTGCCCAATATGAATGTCCGGCGCTGTCGGATCCAACCCCAATTTAATCCGCAGCGGCGTGCCGGTAGCGTCCGACCGAGCCAGCTTTTTCACCCATTCGTCTTGTGGGATCAGCTCTTCGCAGCCGCGCAAGGTCACCGCCAGCGCCTCCCGGACACGATCTGTTACAGAAACCGAAGATGCTTGCGCTTGATTCATAAGGGTTTTTATTGATGCGATGCGATGGAGCGAAGTTATACTCTGCCTTCACTTAAGTGCCTGAGTTTAATTTGTTGGGCTTGGGCACGTTGCCTGCCTGATCGTTCGCACATAAAACCAATCTCGTCTGGACCTCTCGTTTTGAAAGACCGCATTGCTGCCGCTGGAACTGCCTTTTTGACTTTTCCCGGTCGGATCATCAGGAAATACCCCAAGCGCGTCACCGCCATCATTGTGGCGTTGCTGCTAGGAGGGGGCGGTGGCGCATTGGCCGTAGCTTCGTTCGCACCGGATGCGTCGGATCTACCGCTGCGGGAGGTGATGGAGTCGGTTCAAACTTTGCCTTTGACGGTTCCGTCCGACCTGGACCTTCAGTCCCTCAGGCTTTTCAGATCAGAAGTCACTCGTTACAGCGATACCGCTGACACCTTGCTCAAGCGCATGGGAATAGACGACGTGGCTGCGGCGGCGTTCCTGCGCTCCGACGCCACTGCGTCGCAGGCCCTGCTGGGGCGAAGCGGCCGCAACGTTACGACCGAGGCCAGCGACAATAACGGCCTGCTAAAACTCAGCGCGCGCTGGAGTTCTGACAATGACGGCAACTTCAAGCGCCTGGTGGTAGAGAAAACCCCTCTGGGCTTTCAGTCCCGGATCGAAGCAGCACCGCTAAGCGCCTCGAACCGCCTGGCCAGCGCAACGATTGAAACTTCACTGTTCGCGGCCACCGACGAAGCCAAAATCCCGGACGCTGTTGCAACCCAACTGGCAGAAATTTTTTCCGGCAATATTGATTTCCATCGGTCATTGCGCAAGGGCGACCGCTTTTCCGTGGTCTACGAAACATTGGAAGGCGACGGTGAACCGCTGCGCGCCGGACGCGTTTTGAGCGCCGAATTTATCAACGCAGGCAAATCGTTCCAGGCGATGTGGTTTCAAGATGCGGTCACATCCGGCAAAGGCGGCTACTACACTCTGGATGGTCAAAGCCTGCGCCGTGCCTTTCTGGCGTCTCCGATGGAGTTTTCCCGCATGACCAGCGGCTTCAAGATGCGCTTTCATCCCCTTTTGCACGTCTGGAAAGCCCATCAGGGTGTGGATTACGCCGCCCCAACCGGCACCGCCGTGCGCAGCGTGGGTGACGGTGTGGTCGAGTTTGCCGGTGTTCAAAACGGCTACGGCAACATTGTCATCCTGAAACATGCCAATAGCTACAGCACGGTGTATGCGCATCTGAGCCGCATCAACGTGCGCAAAGGCCAAAGTGTCAGTCAATCCCAAACCATCGGTACGGTCGGTGCCAGCGGTTGGGCGACCGGTCCCCATCTGCATTTTGAGTACCGTATTAACGGCGGCTACCGCGATCCGCGCACCGTTGCCCGCGGCATCGAGACGGCGCCGCTGTCGGCTTCCGCCAGGCCTGTGTTTACCCGCCTCGCAGCCGAGAACCGGGTCGCTCTTTCGGCGGCTGCGACGGTTCAGCAAAGCAGCGCCCAGTAGATTTTTGGATTTTGATTCGACGTGTCTGAACTCTACGTCGGACTGATGTCTGGCACCTCGCTGGACGGTGTGGACGGCGTTCTGGTCGATTTCGCAGGACCTCATCTACTCGTTTTAGCCTATGTCAATGTGCCCTTTTCAGCGACGTTGACCAGGGAGTTGCTTGACCTCAATAGCTCCGGTGCTGATGAATTGCACCGCGCCGCTCTGGCGGCGAATGCGCTGGCTCGGATTTACGCCCAAGTGGTTGCTGATTTGCTTGCAAAGTCAGGCATCAGCAACGCCGCCGTTACCGCCATCGGTGCGCATGGTCAAACCGTGCGGCACCGGCCTCAGGCCATTGATGGCACTGGCTACACCCTCCAGTTGAACAACCCTGCCCTGCTGGTCGAATTGACTGGTATCGACGTCGTTGCCGACTTTCGCAGCCGCGATGTGGCAGCCGGTGGCCAGGGCGCGCCACTGGTGCCTGTTTTTCACCAGTTCTTTTTTGGCAACCCAGGTGAAACGATGGGTGTTCTCAATATTGGCGGTATTTCCAACCTCACCGTAGTCGGCCCGCACGATGCTGATGATGTCATGGGCTTTGATTGTGGTCCTGGCAACGCACTAATGGACGCCTGGTGCTGGCAGCATCTTGGCCAGGCCTTCGACGCTGACGGTGCCTGGGCGGCTGCGGGCCAGATTCATGCTGGCTTGTTGGCGTCACTGCTGACCGAGCCCTACTTTGAACAACCGGCACCAAAGAGCACCGGCCGCGACCTGTTCAACTCGACCTGGTTGACTCGAAAACTTGAAAATCTGGCGTCTATTTCGCCGATGGATGTGCAATCGACACTGACTGAGCTGACCGCCAGTGCTTGCGCTGAAAGCGTCAATCGCTACGCTGTTGGGAGCAAGAACCTCATTGTGTGTGGCGGTGGGGCGTTCAACGGCCATCTAATGCGCCGACTACAGGTGCACTTGCCTCTTGTGCAAGTCACCTCCTCGCAAGGCCATGGACTGCCCCCATTGCAGGTCGAGGCGTGTGCGTTTGCATGGTTGGCACGCAAAACCATGTTGCACGAAAAATTAAACCTGCAAAAAATAACAGGCGCCAAAGGCGCCCGTGTATTAGGTGCGATTTATCCGAAGTGACCAGGAAGCCGTCTGTCCCGCAAGGATTACGAAAAGCTCGAACCGCAGCCACAAGTAGTTGTGGCATTCGGATTCTTGATCACAAACTGGGCGCCCTGCAGATCTTCCTTGTAATCAATCTCTGCGCCCACCAGATACTGGTAACTCATGGCATCGATCAGCAATGAAACACCATTCTTGGTCATGGTGGTGTCATCTTCATTGGTGATTTCATCAAAAGTGAAACCATACTGAAAGCCGGAACAACCGCCGCCTTGCACAAACACGCGCAACTTCAAGTCCGGGTTGCCCTCTTCGGCTATCAAGTCGGCCACCTTGGCGGCAGCACTGTCGGTAAAGAGGATCGGACTAGGCATCTCGGTCTGGATATGTTCTGCGACGGCACTCATGGTTTCTCCTAAATGGTTGTGGACACGGTCGGCCTGGCTACCATGCAGCTACAGGCTGCCTCACAAATTTTCAATGGCAATGTTGGCAATACTACAGCAATTCTCTCAGGAATTCAGCTAGCTGTTATTTGCCGCCAGTTTCAGTGTGGGCTTTTCCTCAGGGACGATGATCGGGCGCAATTGCCCGGCAATCAGGGCTCCCTGATGCATTTCCAGTGCCATGTAGTGCACCTCGCCATGAATCCGCGCCTTGGGTTGAAGCTCGAGCATGACACGGGCATGCACCGGTCCGGTGACTGCGCCGTTGATGATGATGTGATCTGCATGAATTTCACCGGCAACTGTTGCGAGCTCTGAAATTACCAGAATGCTTGGGAATTCGGGCTTGGCGCTGACATTGCCGACCACGCTGCCGTCGATCCGCAATCCTTCTTCAAAGCTGAAATTCCCATCGATTTGACTACCTTCAGCAATCAGACTTTTGATGGGAGGCTGTTTTTTCTTGTTGAACATAGTGATGCTCCTAAGCACATTAAACATCGGTGACGCTACAATTTGATCGACTGCACGGCTTTGATGGCCAAGCCGTCCAGAACTTTGGCGCTAACCCCTTTTACAACCGCTTGCACTGGCAACTCGAAAACACCCTCGATGCGGCCAAATTGCTTGAGCTTGATCGCCTGCCCACCGCCGGGTAAGGTGGCCGTCCAGGGCTTGCCATTTTGAATGCCTGAAAAGCTCAATTCCAGACGCCCATTAAACTCAGGTGCATTTTTTCTCGCCTGAATCACAAGAACCTGCCATTTCAATTCACGCCCATTTCGCACATCTGCCTGTAGACCGCGTATCGCAATGCCATCAGCGCCAGAAGTGGGAATCAGCTTTTCAAAGAACCCCAAGTCATCCTGCAGACTGCGCTTATCAGCTTCAAGTTGCTGGACTTGCGTTGCCAGTTTTTCCTGTACCACCTTTTCGGCAGTCAGCAAAGTCCTGGCAGTATTGGCTATCGTCTGTGCCTTGTCACGCGCATCTTTCAAATTCACCAGTTCACCACGCAAAACCAGGAGTTCAGTGCGCATTTGTTGCAGTTCCTCCTTGCTATCCTTATCAAGCCCGGCAATGTCTTTTCCAAACTCAAAAGCCCACAAGCCAATGGACGCACAAAACCCCAATACGATGGCAAGCACCACCCATCGCAGCGGCCACGGCAAGGCACTGCGAACGGACATCCGGGGAGCGCTGACAGTCAAGCGGCGAAGGAACAGGCGAAGTCGCATGAGGCATTCAGTATGGGGCGGTCAGTCTAGCAGTCAGAACGCAAACAGCCGCCAGAATCTGCGTTTTGGCGGCTGTTGTTTTGCAACAATTCGTTGCAGTAATTTTCTGTTGAAACTAGCGCTTGCTGAACTGCTTGCGGCGCCGCGCACCGTGGAAGCCAACCTTCTTGCGCTCGACTTCACGTGCATCACGCGTGACAAAACCAGCTTTGCTCAGTTCTGGCTTCAGCGTTGCATCGTAGTCGATCAAGGCACGGGTAATGCCGTGACGCACTGCGCCAGCCTGACCCGACTCACCGCCACCTGCGACGTTGACCATGATGTCAAACGTTTGCGCGTGGTTTGTCAAAAGCAGCGGCTGCTTGCAAATCATGATGGAAGTTTGACGACCGAAGAATTTTTCGATGTCTTTGCCGTTCACAACGATCTGGCCGGAGCCTTTTTTCAGAAATACACGGGCGACGCTCGATTTACGACGGCCGGTACCATTATTCCAATCACCAATCATTTCAAGGCTCCTTAAATTTCCAACACTTTGGGTTGCTGGGCAGTATGCGGATGCTCAGCACCGCCGTACACCTTGAGCTTTTTGATCATCGCGTAACCCAACGGGCCTTTCGGCAGCATCCCCTTGACGGCTTTTTCCAAAGCACGACCAGGGAATTTGGCTTGCATGTCACGGAAATTGATGGCCGATATACCACCTGGGTAGCCAGAGTGGCTGTAGTAGATCTTGTCAAGCGGCTTGGCGCCGGTGACGCGCAGCTGGGCTGCGTTGATGATGACAATAAAGTCACCAGTATCGACGTGAGGCGTGTAAATGGCCTTGTGTTTGCCGCGCAAACGGAGAGCAACTTCGCTGGCTACTCGTCCGAGGACCTTATCGGTCGCGTCAATCACAAACCACTCGTGCACCACGTCAGCGGGTTTCGCGCTGAAGGTCTTGGTCATGAGTTTTCTCTAAAGAAGAGGGTTTGGCGGGCTCTTTTCCACGGTCGGCGTTCCTCTGCTGGGAATCTCTTAGGTGGGGGTCAAGCTTCGCCGCGGAGCCACAAAAGCGCTGCGAAGCCGAACATTATATGAGATTTTGTCGAAACCGCACAAAGTAAGTTGGCACGGCAAAGCGAAGTTCGTGACGGCAATAATTCGAGTTACCGCCAACTCCTCTGGCAAATTGGACGGCGTGGTTGAAGAATCCCGGCCTCTGCGCTGTCAAGCATTGGAACGACTCACGTTAAAACGGCATTTTCGGCATGCCCTTCATGCCACCCATGCGCTTCATCATTTTCATCATGCCGGAGCCCTTCATCTTCTTCATCATGTCCTGCATCTGCTCAAACTCCTTGAGCATCCGGTTGACTTCCTGCACCTGCACGCCAGCGCCGGTGGCGATGCGACGTTTGCGAGTGGCCTTGATAAGTTCAGGTTTGCGACGCTCCAGCGGCGTCATGCTGTGGATGATGCCTTGCTTGCGCTGGATGTCTTTTTCGGCGCGACCCATGTCCATCTGACCCGCTTTGGCGGCGATGGACGCTGGCATCTTGTCCATCAGGCTGGACAAGCCGCCCATTTGCTTCATCTGCTGAATCTGGGCCAAAAAGTCATTCAGATCAAAGCCGGCGCCGCTCTTGACCTTGGCCGCCAATTTTTGCGCCGCCACCATATCGACGCCGGAAGTGACCTGCTCGACCAAAGCCAGGATGTCGCCCATACCCAAGATACGCCCGGCATGGCGCTCGGCATCAAACACTTCCAGACCGTCAATCTTTTCGCTGGTGCCGGCGAACTTGATCGGTGCCCCGGTGACCTGGCGCACCGACAGCGCGGCACCACCACGTGAATCGCCGTCGGTTTTGGTCAGGATAATGCCAGTCAGAGGCAAGGCTTCCTTGAAGGCTTTAGCAGTGTTTATGGCGTCCTGGCCCTGCATAGCATCGACCACGAACAAGGTCTCTACCGGATTCAGTACAGCATGCAGCTCGCTGATTTCACGCATCAGCGCTTCGTCGATGGCGAGACGTCCTGCGGTGTCCACCAGCAGCACGTCAAAGAAATGTTTACGGGCATAGTCCAGCGCCGCCAGCGCGATGGCCACCGGCTTTTGCTCCGGCGAGCTGGGAAACCACTCGGCCCCTGCTTGCGCAGTCACCATTTTCAACTGTTCAATGGCGGCCGGACGATAGACGTCGCTCGACACCGTCAACACTTTTTTGCGGCGCTTCTCGATCAGGTGTTTAGCCAGCTTGGCGGTGGTAGTAGTTTTGCCGGCACCTTGCAATCCGGCCATCAGAATCACGGCCGGCGGCTGCGCCGCCAGATTGATGTCGGCGACGCCCTCGCCCATCGTCGTCGCCAACTCCTTGCTGACAATGCCGACCAGCGCCTGGCCCGGTGACAAAGAGCCCAGGACGTTTTGACCCAGCGCTTTCTCTTTGACGCGGGCGATGAAGTCGCGCACCACAGGCAAGGCGACGTCAGCCTCCAAGAGTGCCATGCGCACTTCGCGCAACATATCGGCCACATTAGTTTCAGTAATGCGGGCTTGACCGCGAATTTCTTTGACGAGGCGGGAGAGTTTGTCGCTGAGGGCGGAGGCCATAGGGGGTATTCCGATAAACGGAACCAAGGTTGGGGCCAATTGAAATTGGCGAACTGCAAAACGCTAAACTGTAGGCATGATTTTAGCCAGCGCTTCTCCTCTTGGTTTGACTTTGGCCGTCGTTGCTGCGCTGGCCTATTCGGTGTCAGCCATCGGCGCTGTTCGGTTGGGTCACACAACCGCTAAAGCAGCGGTCTGGCTGGCTTGGCTGGCACACGGCATTTTGTTGGCCATGGGTCTGTTTGGCAGTGAGCCGCGCTTTGGCTTTGCGCCAGCTTTGTCCGTCACCGCCTGGTTGATCGCAGCGGTGTATGCGATTGAAAGCCATCTCTACCCACTACTGCAAACCCGCTGGGCGCTTTCTGCGCTGGGCGCCGCTGCAGTGCTTCTGGCGCTCCTATTTCCGGGCAGCCCGCTGCATGCGACAGCATCACCCTGGTTGCCGCTGCACTGGGCGTTAGGCATAGCGTCCTACGGATTGTTTGGTGCCGCCGTGGTGCATGCCTGGTTCATGACCCGGGCCGAAGAACGATTCCGCTTGGCGGCCGACCCGGACAGCGGAATGCCGTTGCTGACGATTGAACGCCTGACCTTCAGGTTCGTCGGCGCCGGCTTTTTGTTGCTGTCGGCCACGCTGCTGGTGGGTGTCCTGTTTGGCACTCAGCTATACGGCTCCACCCGACCCCTGAAGTGGGACCACAAGACAGCGTTTTCTGTCCTGTCGTGGCTGACCTTTGCCGTGCTGCTGGTCGGCCGCGCCCGTTTTGGCTGGCGCGGCAAGCGGGCAGTGCGGGTTTTATACATCGGCGCCGGGCTGCTGCTGCTGGCCTACGTGGGTTCACGCTTTGTCATGGAAATCGTTCTCGGACGCACGCTATGAAGCTGCTGCTGATTCTGTCGGTCGTGCTGCTCGCCCTTTGGCTTTGGCGATCGAGGCGGGATTCAAACCCGACAATTAATCGGAAAAACTTCAAACCTGAAGTACCACCGCTGGACATGGTTCGCTGCACCTTGTGTTCGGTCCATGTGCCCGTAGTAGGCGCTGTTCAAGGAAAAAAAGGCGCTTACTGCAGCCTGGATCACCTGCATCGCTCGGAGCATTGAATGGATCAGCAGCCAGAAGCGCCTTCCTGGTTCGGTCCCTCCTTGCAGGATGCAGGTATTGAGCAGTTAGACAAGCCGCAAGAGTTTGAACGCCTGTGGCGCGGTTTCATGACAGCGCGCGTCACGCTGGGGCTGGTGCTTTTGCTGCTTCAGAGCGCGATCTATGCGCTGGGCACCGCCAAGAGCGCCGCCATGATCCTGGTTTGCACCGCCTATTTTGCGTTGACACTGACCGTGCGCCTGTTGGCCAACCCGCACCCACTGGGCAAGACGTTTGACTTCCAGTGGATTGCCACCATCGGCGTCGATATTCTTGCCTTCGCGGCACTACAGGCCAACCAAGGCAGCGGTATCAATTACGCGCCTTTGTTCGCCTTGCCCATTTTGATGTCGTCGGTTTTAGGGCCGTTGCTGCTGGCACTGGGCGCTGCGGCGGGCGTGACCTTGTTGCTGTTCGCCCACGCGGCCTGGCTGTCCATAGAATTTCCAGCAGACACGGCAGCCCATTTTTTGCAGGCGGCGCTGACCGGTGCAGGCTGTTTTGCCATCTCATTTCTGGCCAACCAGATTGCCAATCGCCTGGCGAACGTCGAACTGCGGGCCCAGCACAGCCAATTGGCCGCGCGCGTTCAAAGGCAAGTCAACGAATTGGTGATCGAGTCACTGACAGACGGGATTTTGGTGCTCGACCCGCACGGTACCGTGCGTGCAGCCAACCCGGCTGCGCGCTTATTGCTGGGATCCCAGTCCGCCCTGGGCGGCAACTCTTTTAATCTCTCCTCTCTGGTGGGTTGGCACGGTCTGGTCGAACTGATGGAGCTCAGTTTTGCCAAACACAATCCCGAGCCAACTGATATCACCATTCACCATGCCGGGCAAGGCCCACAACGGGTTCGGGTAAGCACTCAGTTGACCGCCACCACAAGCGGCACGGGCGAGAGCCTGTGCGTCATGTTCCTGCAAGATCAGCGTGCGATGGAGGCGCGGATCCGGACCGATAAACTGGCCAGTCTGGGACGCATGTCAGCCGCTGTTGCGCATGAAATTCGGAACCCACTGGCAGCCATCGCCCAGGCCAATGCGCTGCTTGAAGAAGACCTGAGAGACCCCCGACACAAGCAACTCACTCAGATGGTGCGGCAAAATGCCAAACGACTGGAAAAAATTGTGGAAGAAGTGCTCAATATCGCCGGCGTTCAACAGCGCAAAAATACCATTGCATCAAGCGTGCTGGAATTGAACGGGGCCGTCGCCAGGATTTGCCGTGACTGGCAAGACCAGACGAAGAGTGAACACCTGCTGCGTATCGACCGGTCGCAAGCAAACGTGCAGGTCAGATTTGAATCCGAGCATCTGCGCCGCCTGCTTGTCAACCTGCTTGACAATGCGCGGCGTTTTGCCAGTGAGCATCTGGACGCCATCCAAGTGTCTGCTGGCACATCGCCGACCGGGCAAGGCGTCTTGAGCGTATGGAGCGATGGGCCGCCGATGGACCAATCGGTCGAGCGGCATTTGTTTGAGCCATTTTTTTCTTCCGAGAGCCGATCCAGCGGCTTGGGGCTCTACATCTGTCGCGGCTTGTGCGAGGAGCAGGGCGCCTCCATTGCCTACTACCGAACGCCACGCAAAACCCGAGGAACTCAGGTCGAAGGCAACGAGTTTCTGGTGTCCTTTCAGACCCATCTCCAGTAGCACCATGAAATCAAACGCTGCGCTGGAAAACACCCGGATTCTGGTGGTCGACGACGAGCCTGACCTCAGGACGCTGTACGAGTTGACGCTTTTGCGTGAGGGCTATGGGGTGGAAACTGCTGGCAGCCTGGCCGAGGCATTTGAGCATTTGAGCGAACGGCGTTTTGATGTGGTGATCACCGACATGCGCCTGCCCGATGGTCTGGGCATGGAGCTGATACGGCACATCAAAGCGCAACAACGCCGGGAGCGCTGCGTTGTCATTACCGCTTACGGCTCGGCAGAAAACGCTGTCGAGTCACTCAAGGCCGGCGCGTTTGACTACTTGACCAAGCCAGTTGATCTCAAGCAGTTTCGCGACGTCATAGCGTCTGCCGTTCAGGACTCGAAATTGCGCGCCGGCGCTGCCGGGCGCAGCGTTGCCGCGCCAAGTCGGGCCGGCGAAGCCGCGCTAGCACGTCTGGTGGGGGAGTCCACCAGCATGCGACTGGTGAAGGAACGGATCGTCAAGGTTGCGCGCAGCATGGCCCCGATTCTGGTCACTGGCGAGTCCGGCACCGGCAAGGAACTGGTGGCCAACGCGATTCATGCCAACAGCCATCGTGCCGGCGGCCCCTGGGTTGCGGTCAACTGCAGCGCGATTCCGGAGAACCTTCTAGAAACCGAATTTTTTGGCGCCAAGAAGGGCGCGTATACCGGCTCTGCGCAAGACCGGGACGGCTTTTTCCAAGCCGCCCGCGGAGGCACTTTGTTTCTGGACGAAATCGGAGACTTGCCACTGGCCATGCAGTCCAAACTTCTGCGTGCCATACAAGAGCGCTGTATTCGCCCGATCGGGTCACCACAAGAGGAGCCGGTCGATGTGCGCATCGTCAGTGCCACGCATAAGGATCTAGCAACCGAAGTTCATGCAGGCCACTTTCGTCAAGATCTGTACTACCGTTTGAATGTGATTCAGATTTTGATTCCGCCACTGCGCGAACGCCGCGAGGATTTGCCCGCGCTATGCGAGGCCTTGCTGCGCCGGATCGCGCTTGAATCGGGCATTGAGGTACCGACATTGTCTGACGCAATGCTGGTTCAACTTGCCGGCGATCCCTTGCCGGGCAACGTTCGGGAATTGGAGAACCTGCTGCACCGTGCTGTTGCTTTAAGCGAGGCAGATGAACTGCAGATTGAGCCTTCCATGCATCAAAGGTTGATCCGCGAAACTGAAGTCACCACCACTGAGCCGGCCGTGCTGGACGACAACCAGATCACCATACCGAGCGATTTACAAAGCCACCTGGACAGCGCAGAGCGCGAAATACTGGTCCAGGCACTGCGTGAATCCGGCTTTAACCGCACCGCTGCCGCCGCTCGCTTGGGCCTGAGCTTGCGGCAAATGCGTTACCGCATCGCCAGACTGCATATAGACACGCCTCACGCCGGCGACTCTTCCGATGAACCGGCCTGAAAAATCAAACCAGTCACCGCTTTGGCGTGACGGCTGGTATCAATTTGCGAGTTCGCTGGTTTCGCCCAATTTCGGTCCTCGCTCGCCGCAAGTTGAGGTTGACTTGATCGTGCTGCATTGCATCAGCCTGCCGCCCGGCGAGTACGGCGGCAACGCGGTGCAGAAGCTGTTCAACAACCAGCTTGACTGCAACCAGCACCCGTACTTCAAGAGCCTGCAAGGCCTGCAGGTATCTTCCCATTTCTATATCCGGCGCCAGGGTGAACTTTTGCAGTTCGTCAGCGCGGATGACCGTGCCTGGCATGCCGGCGTCTCCAGTTACCTGGGTCGCAGCAACTGCAATGACAACTCTATCGGGATCGAACTTGAAGGTGTCGAAGGGGGTCACTTTGAAGCCAGTCAATATGAAACGCTGGTGAGTTTGTGCGCGGCCATTTTGCAGGGCTACGGCGTCACTGCTATCGCTGGCCACGAACATATTGCGCCGGGTCGAAAACACGACCCGGGAGTCGGCTTTGACTGGCGCCTCTTGCAGCAGTCCCTGGGACTCGCTTCAAAACATTTTCCGACCAGTGTTCGGTCAGCAATTGTTTCTTGAACCCAAATTTTTTGAGTCCGTGCCAAAAATGACCATCTTTGGCAACAAACACTACCGGTAGCGGCTTGTAATCACTTAAGACACCATATATAGTGTGTCACTCTTATGATGACAAACTGCCGGGATGCTCCCCGGTTCCGTTTGAAGCGGCCCTGAATCCAACACCAGACAGACAGAGACGAGAAGTAAATGCAAACCGCTTTGACTATGCCAGCCAGCCAGCAAACCGATGTCTTCACCTCAATCAGCGCTAAGGGTGCCAGCAATGTGGCAGCCACTTCACTGAACCATTACCAGATCATTCGCCGCAACGGCGCCGTCGTGCCGTTTGAGCCGGGGAAGATCGCGGTCGCCATGATGAAGGCCTTTCTGGCAGTGCATGGCACGCAGGGTGCTGCCTCTGCCAGCGTACGCGAAGTGGTCGACGACTTGACGCAAGTCGTAATTCGGGCCTTGGTTCGCTCGCGTCCGGCTGGTGGCACCTTTCACATCGAGGACGTGCAAGACCAAGTTGAACTCGGTCTGATGCGTGGTGGTCATCACGAAATCGCGCGTGCCTATGTGCTGTACCGTGAAAAGCGCAGCCAGGAGCGCGCCAAGAAGGTCACCGAGGAGAAGCACAAGACGGTTTCACTGCACGTCATGGAGCAGGGTGAGCGTATTGTTCTTGATCTGGAGCGCTTAGAGAAGCTGATTGAATTGGCCTGCGCCGGTTTGGGCAGCGACATCAAACCTGAACCGATCCTGGCCGAGACCCTGCGCAATTTGTACGACGGTGTGCCGATGGACGAGGTCTACAAGGCATCTGTACTGGCAGCGCGCACGCTGATCGAGAGGGATCCCGACTACACCTATGCCACAGCGCGCCTTTTGTTTCATACGATTGCCAAGGAAGTGCTGGGCAAAGATGTTGTGCAGACCGACATGGCGCAGGCTTACGTTGACTACTTCCCCCAATTCATCCGAACAGGAATCGAGCATGATTTGCTCGACCAAAGGTTGCTGCAGTTTGACCTGCAGCGTTTGGGCGCGGCGCTCAAAGCCGATCGCGATTTGAAGTTTGATTACCTGGGTCTGCAAACCTTGTACGACCGTTACTTTTTGCACGTCGACAAAGCGCGCATTGAATTGCCACAGGCTTTCTTCATGCGCGTGGCCATGGGTTTGTCACTCAATGAGGTGGACCGCGAGGCGCATGCCATCGAGTTCTATGAGGTTCTATCCTCTTTTGAGTTCATGTCCAGCACGCCGACGCTGTTCAATAGTGGGACCTTGCGCTCGCAGTTGTCCAGTTGCTATCTGACCACCGTGCCGGATGACCTGGACGGCATATATGAATCGATCAAGGAAAATGCCTTGCTGTCCAAATTCGCCGGCGGCCTGGGCAACGATTGGACCCGGGTGCGCGCGCTGGGCGCCCACATCAAAGGCACCAATGGCGAGTCGCAAGGCGTCGTTCCCTTTTTGAAAGTCGTGAATGATACGGCGGTTGCGGTCAATCAAGGTGGCAAGCGCAAGGGAGCGGTTTGCACTTACCTGGAAACCTGGCATCTCGACATCGAGGAGTTCCTGGAGTTGCGCAAAAACACCGGCGATGATCGTCGTCGCACGCACGACATGAACACCGCCAACTGGATTCCCGACCTGTTCATGCGCCGCGTCATGGAAAAAGGCCAGTGGACCCTGTTCTCACCCAACAACGTGCCCGACCTGCATGACAAATTCGGGCTTGACTTCGAAAAAGCGTATGCAGCTTACGAAGCCAAGGCAGCGCGCGGTGAGATCAAGCCAAGCCGTTCGCTGCCGGCGGCAGACTTGTGGCGAAAAATGCTCAGCATGCTGTTTGAAACCGGCCACCCCTGGATTACTTTCAAGGATGCCTGCAACATTCGCTCACCACAACAGCATGTCGGCGTCGTGCACTCCAGCAACCTGTGCACCGAGATCACTCTCAATACCAGCGACACGGAGACAGCGGTGTGTAATCTCGGTTCGGTCAACTTGCTGCAGCACCTCAAAGTTGACCCGACCAGCCCGGCCGATGGCGCCAAAGTTCTTGATCATGCAAAGCTGCAAAAGACCATCACCACCGCCATGCGCATGCTCGACAACGTTATTGACATCAACTATTACGCCGTTAAAAAGGCCCGTGACTCGAATATGCGGCACCGGCCGGTAGGCCTGGGAATGATGGCTTTCCAGGACTGCCTGTATGAACTGCGCATCCCCTACGCCAGCAATGCGGCCGTTGAGTTTGCCGACCAGTCGATGGAGGCGATCTGCTACTACGCTTACTGGGCTTCCACCGAGCTGGCGCGTGAGCGCGGCAAGTACTCCAGCTACCAGGGATCACTTTGGGACAAGGGCATTTTGCCGATCGATACCCTGGACCTGCTGGCGCGTGAGCGTGGTGGGTATGTCGATGTGGATCGCTCAAGCACACTGGACTGGGACGCTTTGCGCCGCAAGATTGCCAGCGACGGCATGCGCAACTCCAATTGCACCGCCATCGCCCCAACAGCCACCATCTCCAACATCATTGGTGTCGACGCCTCCATCGAACCGTGCTTCGGCAACCTGTCCGTCAAATCCAACCTGTCGGGCGAATTCACCATCATCAATCACTACCTGGTGCGCGACCTCAAAAGCCTGGGGCTTTGGGATGACGTGATGGTGATGGACCTGAAACACTTTGATGGCTCGCTGCATTTGATTGACCGAGTGCCCGCTAGCATCAAGGCCTTGTATGCGACCGCATTCGAAGTAGAGACGCAATGGCTGGTAGAAGCTGCGGCACGCCGGCAAAAATGGATCGATCAGGCGCAGTCCCTTAACATTTATATGGCAGGCGCGTCCGGCAAAAAGCTTGACGACACCTACAAGCTGGCTTGGGTTCGCGGCTTGAAGACAAGCTACTATTTGCGCACTCAATCGGCCACACACGTTGAGAAGTCAACCGTGAATGCAGGTCGACTGAACGCTGTGTCTTCGGGGCATGAATCACAGCATGGTGTCAGCAGCACGAGTGCACTGGATGCTGCCGTTGCTCTGGCAAAAATTCAGATGGCATCGACTCCTGCAACAGACATTCGCTTTTGCGGTGTTGACGATCCAACATGTGAGTCATGCCAGTGAGTGCCGACACGCTTCTTTGTGCCTTGCCATGCGATGCTGCGGCACAACACTCAACACGACAATATGACATTGATGTGAATGAATACTTTTCATTTCATTTCGCTGCTCGCATAATTCGCTGATCGGAAATATTTATGTTGACCTGGGAAGAAGAAATCAAGCCCACACCGCAATTGTCTCAAGTACTCGGCTCGTCGAGCAGCCGTCTGAAAGACTATTCGTCATCTAAAACTATTCCTGACATCCCGCGTCGCGTTAACGCCGCCGACAAGCGCATCATCAACGGCAAGACAGATGTCAATCAGCTAGTCCCATTCAAGTACAAATGGGCCTGGGAAAAATATCTCTCAAGCTGTGCCAATCACTGGATGCCGCAAGAAGTCAACATGACGCGTGACATCGCGCTGTGGAAAGATCCCAATGGCCTGAGTGAGGATGAGCGCCGAATCATCAAACGCAATTTGGGGTTTTTCGTGACGGCAGATTCGCTGGCCGCCAACAACATTGTGCTGGGTACCTACCGCCACATCACGGCCCCTGAGTGCCGGCAATTTTTGTTGCGCCAGGCCTTTGAAGAAGCTATTCATACCCACGCCTACCAATATATCGTGGAATCCCTGGGCTTGGACGAGAGCGAAATCTTCAATGCCTACAACGAGATCAAGTCGATTCGCGACAAAGACGAGTTCCTGATTCCCTTCATTGAAGCGATCATGGACCCGAGTTTCAAAACCGGAACACCCGAAGCCGATCAAATCCTGTTGAGGTCTCTGATCGTCTTTGCCTGCCTGATGGAAGGCCTGTTTTTCTACGTTGGTTTTGCGCAGATTCTGGCCTTGGGTCGGCAAAACAAAATGACGGGTGCGGCCGAGCAATACCAGTACATTTTGCGCGATGAGTCGATGCACTGCAACTTTGGCATTGACCTGATCAATCAGATCAAACTGGAGAACCCGCAACTGTGGAACTCCGAGTTCAAGACCGATATCAGGGCTCTATTTGAACAAGCAGTGGAGCTCGAATACAGATACGCCGAAGACACCATGCCGCGCGGCGTGCTGGGCATGAATGCGTCGATGTTCAAGGGTTACTTGCGATATATCGCCAACCGCCGGGCCACGCAGATTGGGCTTGATGTACTTTATCCGGGCGAAGAAAATCCGTTTCCCTGGATGAGCGAAATGATCGATCTGAAAAAGGAGCGCAACTTTTTTGAAACCCGCGTCATTGAATATCAATCCGGCGGTGCGCTTTCCTGGGACTGAACTGAATCAAATGACCACAAGAATTTCACAAACTGTTGCTGCTCCGACCAAGGAACAGGACCGTTTGTGCACCCGAGTTCATGGTGCTGGGATTGAACCCAACATCATGAATCGCTTCATGCATTCCAACTCGCATGAAGTGCTCTTTGTTTATTGATCAAGGAGAAAATAATGGCAACTGCAACAAAACCGGCCGCAAAAAAGGCCGCACCAGCGAAGAAAGTAGCAGCTAAAAAAGTAGCAGCTAAGAAGGCTCCGGCAAAGAAAGCGGCGCCAGCGAAGAAAGTAGCAGCTAAAAAAGTAGCAGCTAAGAAGGCCCCGGCAAAGAAAGCGGCGCCAGCGAAGAAAGTAGCAGCTAAAAAAGTAGCAGCCAAGAAACCAGCAGCCAAAAAAGCCGCTCCGGCAAAAAAGGCAGCTGCAAAAAAGGCGCCTGCTAAAAAAGCTGCCGCGGCCAAAAAACCTGCTGCTAAAAAGCCAGCCGCCAAGAAAGCAGCCAAGAAGCCGGCTGCGAAGAAAGCCGCGAAAGCACCCGCTGCCAAGGCAGCGCCTGCTCCGGCTGCCCCTGCTGCTCAGACCACTCTGAACCCGCAGGCCGCGTGGCCATTTCCGACGGCCAGCAAGCCCTGAACCTTCATGGTTCGGCTTCAAGCCCGGCGCCTAAAGCGCCGGGCTTTTTTCTTTTTGGCTACCAGTCAAGAGACTTCAAATCGAGCGTATAGTTTTGCGGTCCACGCTGCGCAATTTTGAGTGCCCCCATTTTGTTTCCGAGTGCCGCACAACGCGAAAGTGGCCAGCCTTGTTCCAGTCCGAACAGCAACGCGCCACGGTACGCGTCACCGCAACCTGTGGGATCAACCGGTGTCAATGCTTTGACAGATGGAATATGCGTATGCTCGCCATTGATCCACACTTCACTGCCCGCGCTGCCTAGGGTAACTATCATCCCTTGCACTTGGCGTGAAATTTCTGCGCAACTCCAACCGGTGCGATCACTCAACATCTTGCCCTCATAGTCATTGACAGTGACCCAACTCGCCTGTCCGATAAAAGTCCTAAGCTCCGCGCCGTCGAAGCGTGGCAACTGCTGACCCGGATCAAACACAAACGGGATATCGGCTGCGGCGAACTGCTCGGCATGTTGCAGCATCGCATCGCGTCCATCCGGCGCCACGATTCCAAGTTTGATATCGCTGCGAACGCTGACCTTTGTCAATTGAGCATAGTCCATGGCACCGGGGTGAAAGCCATTGATCTGATTGTTGTCAGCGTCGGTAATGATCATGGCCTGCGCGGTATATACGGCATCAACGGTTCGCACAAAGTCGGTGGCTATGCCTTGCGACTTCAACCGCTCCAGATAAACTCCGCCGTCACTTCCAACCGTGGCCATGGGAAGTGGCGTCCCGCCTAGTTGCCTGAGACTGTAGGCAATGTTGCCGGCACATCCGCCAAAATCCCGCCGCAACGCTGGCACCAAAAATGAAACATTCAAAATATGCAATTGATCGGGCAAGATTTGTTCAGAAAACCGACCCTCGAAATTCATGATGGTATCGAAGGCCAGAGAACCGCAGATAAGGGAAGCCATAGTTTTTGGGAAAGTGTTCAGGGATAAAAAGTAAGTAAGCGGTAGCCGACGACTCGCTCTGCCATGCCTTCGGCTTTGACTGCTAGGGCAAGTGATGCCGACCACTCAGAGCCTGCCGCCAGAGTGTCAGATTTGACGCCTAGCTCTGACGGCAAAAAGACACGCCGTACCAGGGGCTGGTCAAGCGTGTCTGTCAGTGCCAATTCGATGGCCGGCAGGGCCAGTGCAACCAGCGCCACATTTTTTACTGTGAAGTTCAAACGATAGGCATCTGCTCGAATCTTGTTAAACGACGCGCTGTCAATCACAATCGATTCAATTCGGCGAAGCGGTGCCAGGGTGCAATTGAACGGGACGCAAAGCGCCACCAACCAGGGGCTTAGACCCGGTTGAAACGCCACAATGGTGTCGCGCTCATGAAGCACGATTTGTACCGATAGTCCAAGCAACAACGCCAAACTGACAATAACCATCGCGACCCGTTGGATTGGCCTGCGCCAAAACGAGCCATTGTCAGTGTCACGTAAAAATGAAACGGTGCTCGACTCTAAGCTGGGAGCACTTTCGGCAGCCAGATTCAGATGCGCCTCAGGCTCAAGGTTTGCATGAACGTTGGGGGTCGGTTCGGACTGGTCCGGTTGCCCTTCGTGCTGTTCATGATCGTCTACCGGATCGGGAACAGCCGACGGTTGTTCCAGTGGCAAGAGGTGGGGCGTTGCATCGAAAATTTGACTGCAATGACCGCATCGAACCCACCCTTCGGAAATCCGAAGTTGATCGGGCACGACCTTGAACAGCGTCTGGCACCCCGGGCAACGTGTGATCATGCTCATTTGCAAAACATTGTAGAGTCGTTCCCAGGGAAAATCAGCGCGTCGCGGTCATCAATATCCATCCCTCTTGCTGGTCTGCGACGGTCAGCCGGCAATGCTGGGCGTAGGCCGCTTTCAGTTCATCGGCCTGGCGCTCCAGAATGCCCGCCAACACCAGTGAGCCACTTGGCCCCACACGCGACCACAGCAAGGGCGCCAATACCTTTAGCGGCGTTGCCAGAATATTGGCTAAAACGGATTGATAGACACCGCTTGCGATATCGGGTGAGCCAGCTTTGACGGCAACTTGGTTGGCTAGCGCATTGAGCCGGGTCGACTGAACCGCCGCTTCGTCGATGTCAACAGCGTCGATGTCTGTAGCGCCATATTTTGCGGCACCTATGGCAAGAATTCCGGAGCCACAACCATAGTCCAAAACTCGACCCAGCTTGTTTTCAGTCCCTGATGGGCCCGCCAGCATGTGTCGCGCAATCCAGCGTAAACACATCCGGGTTGTGGGATGAGTACCAGTACCAAAGGCCAGGCCTGGATCAAGTCGAATGATAGTGCGCGCCTGCAGCGGTGGTTCATGCCAGGTCGGCACAATCCAGAAATCCGGAGTGATATCCACTGGCTGGAACTGCGACTGAGTCAAGCGTACCCAATCCTGCTCCGGCACTTCATGGACACCCAATAACTGGCAATCAGCAAAAAAATCCTGGGCCTGCAAAAGAGTCAATGCATCCTTGGCCAGTTCTTCCGAGGCGTACAGCGCCGATACCCGTGACCGCTGCCAGCCTTCCTTGGGTGGGGCCATGCCCGGCTCGCCAAACAATGCTTGCTCAGCATCGGTCTGGGCATCGGCATCCTCCACGCTGACGCTCAAGGCGTCCAGCGCATCGAGCGCGTCGCTCAAGCTCTCAACCCGGTTTTCCGGGCAAATCAGACCGAGTTCAAACACGCAACATCTGACTCAACGCTTGTGCTGCGCCAGCCACTCTTCCAAATAATGAATATTGGTGCCACCAGCCATGAACTTCGCATCCACCATCAGTTCCCGATGCAGTGCGATATTGGTGTTGATGCCTTCCACCACAGTTTCGCCCAATGCTGTGCGCATGCGGGCCATAGCCTGCTCCCGCGTATCACCGTGCACAATTATCTTTCCAATCATGGAGTCGTAATTTGGCGGCACAAAGTAATTGGTGTAAACATGAGAATCGACCCGCACTCCAGGTCCACCGGGGGCATGCCAAGTGGTGACCCGACCGGGCGAAGGAATGAATTTGTACGGATCTTCGGCGTTCAATCGACACTCAATGGCGTGACCGCGAAATTGAATGTCACGCTGCGTAAACGGGAGCTTTTCGCCAGCTGCCACCATGATCTGAGTCTTGACAATATCCACCCCGGTGGTCATTTCAGTCACCGGGTGCTCCACCTGAACCCGGGTATTCATCTCGATGAAATAAAACTCACCCTCTTCATACAAAAACTCGAATGTTCCGGCGCCACGATAGCCAATTTTTTTGCAAGCTGCCACACATCGCTCACCGACCCGCTCGATCAACTTGCGCGCAATGCCCGGTGCCGGCGCTTCTTCAATGATTTTCTGATGCCTGCGCTGCATCGAGCAATCACGCTCACCAAGGTAGACCGCATTCTTGAACTTGTCGGCCATAATCTGAATCTCGATATGCCGGGGGTTCTGCAGGAACTTTTCCAGGTAAACCGCCGGATTTCCAAACGCGGCGCCGGCTTCCGCCTTGGTCATCGTTACGGCATTCACCAGCGCGGCCTCCGTATGCACTACGCGCATGCCACGTCCGCCACCACCACCTGCCGCCTTGATAATGACGGGGTAGCCAACCGCTTTTGCAATACGGCGAATTTGAAGCGGGTCGTCGGGTAATTCGCCTTCCGATCCAGGCACGCATGGAACCCCGGCCTTGATCATCGCCTGCTTGGCCGACACTTTGTCGCCCATGACTCGAATTGACTCGGGCGTCGGTCCAATGAACTGGAAGCCGCTCTTTTCTACTCGCTCTGCAAAGTCGGCGTTTTCGCTCAAAAAACCGTAGCCCGGGTGAATTGCCTCGGCATCGGTCACTTCGGCTGCCGAAATGATGGCGGGCATGTTCAGATAACTTAGCGCCGATGCGGCCGGCCCGATACAAACCGCTTCTTCCGCCAGCTTGATATATTTTGCCTCTCGGTCGGCCTCGGAATAGACCATGACGGCACGCACACCGAGTTCACGGCAAGCGCGTTGAATTCTGAGGGCAATTTCGCCCCGATTGGCAATCAGGATTTTCTTGAACATAGGTGACGGTATTTGCCCTACTCAATGACGAATAAAGGCTGTCCATATTCAACGGCCTGCCCGTTCTCGCACAGGATTTGCTTCACGGTTCCCGACTTATCCGACTCGATTTCGTTGAGGATTTTCATGGCTTCGATGATGCAAACGGTTTCACCCGCCTTGACAGAATCGCCAACTTCCACAAATGACTTGGCGCCCGGGGAAGCCGAACGGTAGAAGGTTCCGACCATTGGCGATTTGACGTGATGACTGGCGACAACAGACATCGGTGCAGCGGCTGACGCATCTGCCTGCACAGCGTGACCGGGCACTGGCACCGGTGGTGCCAAAGGCACTGGCGTCACCATTTGTTGGGCCACCGTGGCGCCGCTTTTGACGATTCGAACTTTGCCTTCTGCTTCTGTAATTTCAAGTTCCGAGACATTTGAGTCCGACACCAGGTCGATCAGCGTCTTGAGTTTTCTAAGATCCATGAGGTCTCCAACGATTTTTTATAACGACCATCTAATTTACATTAAATTCTTTAAAAAATGGCCATCTTCTAATATTTCACCGACTACTTTCTGGAACAGCTGTTTCAGCCGCAATTCAACCCAACATAGAAATGGCTTTCCCACAGTCTGTCAGGATCAGTTTTAGGCTACGTCACTTCGATCCAATGAAGCATATCATCGGTAGTCACCTTGCCCATTTTACGGTACGACACCTGCCCGTTTGAACCAAGCACCACAGTAAATGGCAAAGCACCACTCAAATTGCCAAGCGACCGACTGAGTTCGACGCCAGACATTCCTGCCATGACCACCGGAAATGTGACTGGAGTGCGGGCCAAAAAGCGTTTCACCGGCTCCAGTTGGTCCACCGCAAAACCTAGAACTTGCCACCCTTTAGCTGATTCTTGTTGATAAAAGCTGCTTATTAATGGCAGTTCTTCGATGCAAGGGGGGCACCACGTGGCCCAAAAATTAAGCACCAGAGGTTTTCCACGCAGGGTAGCCATTCGCATTGAGCCGCCCTGAAGTGTCGCAAATTCCAGGTCCCACAGTCCGTCTACAGCATTGTGAACGACTGCTTCCGGCCGGGAACTTCGCCAGGCGAAGCCGGCGCCAACCAACGTGGCGAGACTGGCTACGGCAACCAGCAACCGGCGCCGGCGATGCTTGAAGTGGGTTTCCGGAAAACCGGAACCGGGGTCGATTTCAGTCATGCTTACCGATCATGCAACAAACGATGCACCGCCGCCAGATCGCCGCGCGGGGCGCGCCCTTTGGCGTCAAGCCGCAAAGCGCCTCGTACGTCATCTCGATCGTACACCAGCAAATGCACGCCGACCTCTTCACCCAGTTCTGGGCAAAAAGCGTGCACGCCAAGTGCCGCGACAGGTTTTCCGTGCAAGCCGTTCATGGTTCGCGCGACGTATTTCACCTGATGATCAATCAGAGCGATTTCAGCCGACTTGCTGTCATCACAAAATAATTGAATGTAGATATCGGACAGGCGTGTCGCCGTACCGTGCCACACCGCACCGCCCAAATGGGGCCAAAAGATCACCATGCGTTCCATCCAGACCAAAGCAAGTCGACGCAAGGCCAGCAATTCATCAGCTTGTGTTTCAGCGCAGAAAATGGCGATGTGCTCCAACACCGCATCCTCAATTTCGTCATTGCCAGGTAGTGCAGTGCGCATCGGCAAACCCAAAAGCCTGAGGGCGCGATGCTTGGCGGGTCCGTATTCGAGGCCTTCTTCCACCACCATGCGGGCAGCAACGGCCGAGATGTCTGATCGCAAGGTATCCATGGGTCGCCATTTTGCCTCTGCTTTATGTCCGATGCTGCGCGCCTAAAATTAAGCCATGCATATTCATATTCTTGGCATTTGTGGCACCTTTATGGGCGGCCTGGCGGCGCTGGCGCACAAATCCGGTCACAAAGTGACGGGTTGCGACGCCGGGGTCTACCCGCCGATGAGCGACCAGTTGCGTTCGCTTGGCATTGAACTCGTTGAAGGGTTTGGAGCCGACCAGTTGGCAATGCAGCCAGACATGTTCGTGGTAGGCAACGTAGTCAGCCGTGCGCACCTGGCGACTGGCATGCCGAAGTTTCCGCTGATGGAAGCCATTCTGAACGCCGGACTGCCCTACACCAGCGGGCCGCAATGGCTGGCAGAGCACGTGCTGCAGAGCCGGCATGTGATTGCTGTTGCGGGAACCCATGGCAAGACCTCCACTACCGCCATGATTGCCTGGATACTTGAATTCGCCGGTCTGCAACCTGGCTTCCTGGTCGGTGGGGTACCCATGAACTTTGGTGTATCCGCAAGCTTGGGTAAAGGCCAGCCTTTCGTCATTGAGGCTGACGAGTACGACACCGCCTTTTTCGACAAACGCAGCAAGTTTTTGCACTATCGCCCGCGCACTGTGGTGCTTAACAACCTGGAGTTCGATCACGCCGACATTTTTGACGACCTGGCGGCGATCGAGCGTCAATTTCACCATCTGGTGCGCACTGTGCCGTCCAATGGTCGCCTGATTGTCAATGATCTGGAAGAAAGTTTGACGCGTGTTTTACACGCTGGTTGCTGGAGCGAGGTTCGCAGCTTCGGCGCGACGGTTAGCGACTTTTCCGCCTCCGGCGAGCCCCATGCGTTTGATGTTCTGTACCATGGGTCGCCTGTGGGTCAAGTGAAGTGGGCACTTACCGGCGTGCATAACCAGCTGAACTCTCTGGCGGCTATTGCCGCCGCCCAGCACATTGGCATTTCACCTGACATTGCGGCGCACGCATTGGGTAGCTTTGAAAACGTGAAACGACGCATGGAGTTGCGCGGCACGGTTGTCCGACCTGGTGGCAACATCACAGTTTATGATGACTTTGCCCACCACCCCACGGCCATCCGGACCACCGTGGACGGACTGAGGCGCCGCATCGGACCTGACGAACGCATCCTGGCGATCTTTGAGCCGCGCTCAAACACCATGAAACTGGGCAGCATGAAAGCGCAGTTGCCGTGGAGCCTGGAGCAGGCCGACCTGGCGTTTTGTCATGGCGGCGGCTTGGACTGGAACGCACGCGAGGCGCTAGCCAGCATGGGCGAGCGCGCTCAAGTGGCCGACACCTTTGACACGCTCTTGTTGCAGGTCGTTGGCAGCGCACGCGCCGGCGATCACATTGTGTGCATGAGCAACGGCAGCTTTGGTGGCATTCACCTCAAACTGCTGCAGGCGCTGCAAGAAAATTAGCAGCCCCGGTTTCCGGCAATTCAACGCGCCCGACGAGCCGTGACCGCCTTCGAGAGCAGATCGAGTGCAGTCAGAGAATCATCCCACCCGAGGCAGGCGTCAGTGATGCTTTTGCCGAATTCGAGCTCGGCAGCCTTGTCCTTTCCCGGCGTGAATTTCTGGGATCCGGCAAGCAAGTGGCTCTCCACCATCACGCCGAAGACGCTGCTGGATCCAGCGGCAATTTGATGCGCGATATCGCGCGCTACATCGAGCTGCCTTTCAAACTGCTTGCTGCTGTTGGCGTGACTGCAATCGACCATCAATGCCGCTGGCAACTTGGCCTTTTCCAATTCCTTGCAGGCAGCGGCAACACTCAGCGCGTCATAGTTGGGCGCCTTGCCACCGCGCAAGATGACGTGGCAATCCCGGTTGCCGCCGGTTTGCACAATCGCCACCTGACCATTTTTGTGAACCGAAAGAAAGTGGTGACCACCGGCAGCGGCCTGAATCGCATCGGTAGCAATTTTGATATTGCCATCGGTCCCATTCTTGAAGCCAATCGGTGCCGACAGGCCGGAGGCAAGTTCACGGTGCACCTGGCTTTCCGTGGTGCGAGCGCCAATGGCGCCCCAGGAGATCAAGTCGCCCAGATACTGCGGCGAAATTACATCCAGAAATTCGCTACCAGCGGGCAATCCAACATGGTTGATTTCGATCAGCAACTGGCGTGCTATGCGCAGCCCTTCGTCGATGCGAAAGGTTTCGTCCAGGTAGGGATCGTTGATAAGACCTTTCCAGCCGACAGTGGTGCGTGGCTTCTCGAAATACACCCGCATGACGATCTCCAGCGTGTCCGCATACTTCTCGCGCTGCGCCTTGAGCTTCCTTGCGTACTCCACCGCAGCGGCGGGATCGTGAATGGAACAAGGACCGATCACGACCAGCAAGCGGTCATCCGTGCCCGCCATGATGTCATGGATGCGCTGGCGGGTATCGCTGATCAACGACTCGATGGCAGTGCCACGAATCGGGAAGAAACGGATCAAATGCTCGGGAGGCGGCAGCACGGTAATGTTCTTGATGCGTTCGTCGTCGGTCTGACCGGTGCGGTCTGAGGCGTGGGCAAGATTGTTGGCACGCCAGGCGTCTTTGCTCGAGGCAATGGTTTTCGGTTTCATGGTGAGACTCCTCAGGTCAATCAAGTCAAGTGAAAAGGCATAAAAAAACCGCCGGGGGTGCCGACGGTTTTTGGAAGATCAGAACGTTTTCTTGGGGTCAGTTCAGAACTCTCTACCGCCGCAGGCGCTTGAGAACCAAAAATAGCTGAAGAAAAAACGGGCCGAATTCATGGCATCAAATGTAGCACAGTCAAATTTCGATGCTCAAGGCAAAATCCATTTCAGGCAGTACCACCCACCGTCAGACCGTCGATTCGCAAGGTTGGTTGACCCACACCCACCGGCACGCTCTGGCCTTCTTTGCCGCAGGTGCCGACACCGCTGTCAAGCTTCATGTCATTGCCAATCATGCTGACGCGTTTCAAGCACTCGGGACCGCTGCCGACCAGGGTGGCGCCTTTCACCGGGTACAAAATCTTGCCGTTTTCTACCCAGAATGCCTGACTGGCAGAAAACACAAACTTGCCGGAAGTGATGTCCACCTGGCCGCCGCCGAAGTTGGTCGCATACAGGCCTTTTTTGATGCTGGCGACAATTTCGTCAGGCGCTTTGTCACCGCCCAGCATATAGGTATTGGTCATGCGCGGCATCGGGACATGGGCGTAGCTTTCACGCCGACCGTTGCCCGTCGGTTTGACGCCCATCAGGCGTGCGTTCATGGCGTCCTGGATATAGCCCTTCAAAATGCCGTCCTCGATCAGTACATTGCGCTGACTGGTATTGCCTTCGTCATCCACATTGAGTGAGCCACGGCGGTCGGCAATCGTCCCATCATCAAGCACCGTGACACCCTTGGCCGCCACACGCTGGCCGACACGTCCAGCAAATGCACTTGAACCCTTGCGGTTGAAGTCGCCCTCCAGACCGTGGCCAATCGCTTCATGCAACAAAATTCCCGGCCAACCGGGGCCCAGTACGACGGTCATTTCGCCAGCGGGTGCGGCCCGTGCTTCCAGGTTGGTCAGCGCCGCCTTGACTGCCTCGTCAACGTATTGCGCGACCATGGCATCATCAAAGTAGGCCAACCCGAAGCGGCCACCGCCGCCGGCAGATCCCATTTCGCGCCGACCTTTGTGTTCAGCAATCACCGTCACCGACAAGCGCACCAGCGGGCGTACGTCCGCAGCCAGTGTGCCATCGGCGCGCGCCACCAGCACGACGTCGTATTCACTGGCCAAACCGGCCATGACTTGTGCCACTCGCGGGTCTTTGGCACGGGCCGCCTTCTCCACTTTGTCCAGCAATTTGACTTTGGCCGTGCTGTCCAGCGTGGCAATCGGGTCCAAGCCGAGGTACAGCGAGCGCGATTCGGCAATCATCTTTTTAGAGACGCGAGCTCGTGTGGCCTGCGCTGCTGTCGAAATGGTTCGCACTGTGCGGGCCGCATCCAGCAGCGAAGCCTCAGAGATATCGTCCGAGTAAGCAAATGCGGTTTTTTCGCCACTGACAGCCCGCACACCGACACCCTGGTCAATACTGAAGGAACCGGTTTTGACAATGCCTTCCTCCAGACTCCAGCCTTCCGAGCGGGTGTACTGGAAGTACAGGTCGGCCTCGTCCACCTTGTGCGCCTTGATTTCATTCAGAGCGCGCGATAGATGGGATTCGTCCAGCCCAAACGGGTCGAGCAGCAGGGACTTGGCAATAGCCAGGCGTTCAAGAGTAGGTTCGCGAGAGATCATCGGCTGATTTTACGACTGCACCAGCCGCTTCGACTTGGCGATCGACATCAGAATCCCCAAACCCATGCCCAGCGTGACCATGGCTGTGCCGCCGTAACTAATGAAGGGTAGCGGCACACCCACCACCGGCAAAATGCCGCTGACCATGCCCATGTTGACAAAGGCATAGGTGAAAAAAATCAAGGTAATGCTGCCTGCCAGCAGCCTTGAGAACAGCGTCGGCGCTTCCAGGGCGATGGCCAGGCCGCGCAGGATCAGAAAGCCAAAAGCAGCAATCAAGAGCAGGTTTCCGAAAAGGCCGAATTCTTCAGAAAACGCCGCAAAAATAAAGTCGGTCGTACGCTCGGGAATGAATTCGAGATGTGTTTGCGTGCCCTGCATAAAACCCTTGCCCCAAAAGCCACCCGAGCCAATCGCAATCATGCCCTGAATGATGTGGAAGCCTTTTCCCAGTGGATCACGGGTGGGATCCAGCAGAGTGCAGATACGCTGTTGCTGGTAATCGTGCATCACCGGCCAGCGGACACCGTCGGCACACAGTTGCGGCTCAAAACCGACTATCAGCGCCACCGCCAGCACGCCCAGCAGAACCGGCGGCACAATCCACTTCCAGGACAGGCCGGCGAAAAAAATAATGCTCATTCCGGCCGACAGCACCAAAATTGCTGTGCCCAGATCAGGCTGGCGCACGATCAGGGCGATGGGCATGGCCAGCAAAACCCCAGCCACTACAAAGTCCAGAGGTCGTAGCTGACCTTCACGTTTCTGGAACCACCAGGCCAGCGTCAACGGCACTGCGATCTTCAGGATTTCACTGGGTTGAATGGTGACGCCTATGTTGAGCCAGCGTCGTGCCCCCTTTTTGGTGACGCCAAAGACGGCCACCGCGATCAGCAGCGACACGCCCATGACGTACAGCGGCACTGCCAAGGTCATCAAGCGCTGCGGTGGAATCTGCGCCACCACGAACAAAATGGCACCGGCCAACAACATATTGCGCCCATGATCCTCAAAGCGGCTACCCTGATCGAAACCTGATGAATACATGGTCAGCAAACCGGCGCATGCAAGTAAAAACACGCCGAACGCCAACGGACCGTCAAAGCCGCGAAACCATGGGGCCACACGGTGCCAGAGCGAGGGGTTTTTAAATGTTGCTGCCATGACGACATTATCCTTTGCCCGACGCCACTATGATGCCTTCATGCTGGCTCTGAACCCGACCACCCATCTGCTTTACTTGCACGGCTTTCGCTCTTCACCGCAATCCAACAAGGCTCGCAGTATGGCGCAACACATGGCTACACGACATCCGGACGTGACCTGGTGGTGCCCGCAATTGCCGCCGTCTCCGCGCGATGCGATGGCGCAATTGATGCTGGGCATTGCAAACTGGCCGCACAGCACGATGGCCGTGGTCGGCTCCTCGCTGGGCGGGTTTTATGCGACCTGGGTGGCGGAGCAAACCGGCTGCAAAGCAGTACTCCTCAACCCGGCAGTGGACCCGGCGCGTGATCTGGCGAGACATATCGGCGAACAAACCCAATGGCATGATCCACAACAGCGCTTTTTCTTTTTGAGCGAATATGTTGGGGAACTGCGCGACCTGGTGGTGCCGGGTCTGACCCAGGCCGAGCGCTACCTGAGCGTCATTGCCAAGGGTGACGAGTTGCTGGACTGGCATGAAATGCACGCCCGATACGCAGACACCCAGTTGCGATTGCTCGAAGGCGGCGACCACGCCCTCACCGATTTCAGCCTGCACCTGACAGCAATCATGGCATTCCTGGCGCTGGAGCAGTGAATGGCAGGCGAGTCAAGGCTTGATGCCTTGCGGTTGGCTTGCAAATCCGCTCATGTACCTGATTGCATCGCCAATCGTTTCGCGCCAAACTGACCAGTCATGATCGCCGTCGACTATCCGGAGTTGAACAAATTTCGGTTGATACTCGAACAATTTCTGAAACAGTAGCGCCGACTGATAGGCAATAGAAAACGTGTCGTGATCACCACTGTTGAGGTACAGGGGAACAACAATTTTCCTGCTCTTGTAGGACTCCCAGCTGGCCGTGTAGTTGAGCCGGTCCCACGAGGCCTGGTCAAACTTTCCGTCTTTTTGAAAGGGCGCAACGCGCATAGCAGACGAATGCGAAGGTGGCGTCGGACTGTAGATGGCGGGACTCAATGCGGCGCCGGCAATAAACAGCTCGGGATATCTGAAGACTGCGCTCACAGTGCCAAAGCCACCCGCGGAAAGGCCTGCAATCATGCGGCCTTCGCGCGCACTGATGGTTCGAAAAGTGGCGTCAATGTGCGGGATCAGTTCCTTGATCAGTGCGCTCTCGGCTTTGTCCTTGTTGCCGTCAACCCACCACGTGCTGCCAGCACCCGGCATCACGATGATGGAAGCTTGTACTTTTGCCTCCCGAATCAAGGCATCCATCGTTGCTTGCACCCGGCCATTGACCAGCCAATCGTTTTCGTCGCCCCCATTGCCGTGCAGCAAAAAGAGAACCGGGTAACGAAGCCGACCACTTTCATAGCCGTCTGGCAAATAAATGGTGTATTTGTAGTCCGCATTCATCGCCTTGGAGCCAAACGACCTCAGCGTCACCTCTGCGGCCGGCGCAACGGGTGCAGCGACGGCAAAGATTGCCAATAAAAGCCAGCTCAACAGGATGCGGGCAGTTGCGCCCGGCGCTGCGGTGTTCCTCATGATCTTGCCTTTTTCAAAGCTTGCAATTTTGCCGGATTCAATTCCGGGTCGTGTTGGTTTTCTATCAGATGTGGGCTGCGTGACGCACCGACCAGGCCGCCACAATGGCGCGGTGCTCCGGGATATTGTTGAGGAAACTGCTGCGCAACGCAGCGTCGCTGATGGTGGCGGCGAGCGCCTGCAGATCGGCATGGACAGTTGCCAGCAAATCGGTGGCACCGGACTCGCCGACAGCGGCCAGCACCTGCCAGCAAGTCAGACGAATCAGGTAGGGCGCTTTCGTGCCCGCCAGCGTGCCACCTTCCGTCAGATGCGCCAGCAAGCCCTCCGCGGCTTGTAACGCAGCGTCCCTATCGCCCTGCGCCAATGCCACACGCGCCAACCCGGCCTTGGCGTCGTGCTGTGCCGCGCTGTCATTTGCCAACGCGACACCGTGGGCACGCTGGTAGGCCAGTGTCGCTGGCGCATCGTGCCGCAGAGCCAACTCGGCGTCGCCGAGCGCACAAAGGGCGCCGGCCTCGAACTCCGGGCTTTGCACGGCGATAGCGATTTCCAGTGCTGCCTGCGCGCGTTGCAAAGCTTGCAACGGGTCATCCTCGCGCAGGGCCAGCACTGACAGGTTGGTCAGCGCGTCCGGTTGCGTCGCGCGATCGCCAACGGCGCTGGCCAGGCGTAAGCTCTCCTCCAGATAGCGCCGGGCCTGAACGTGCTCGCCCAGGCGCAGCCATCCGCTGCCCAGATTGCCCAGTGCAATGGCTTCATTGCGTCGATTGCCCAACTCGCGGTTGATCTGCAAGTCCTGTTCATCAAAATCGAGCGAAGGCAGGCGGTCAACCCGACTCTCGGCAATGACAGACAGGGCGTTGAGAAACAACGCCTCAAGCTGGCGAAAGCCCAGCGTGCGCGCGCTTGACAGCCCCGTTTGAGCCAATTCACTGCCGGCTGCAATATCGCCCAGATAAGTCAGTGCCAACGCCAGACGATGTTGTCCGCGCAGTCCCAGTACAAAATCGCTGACGCTTTCGGCCATGGCAATGGTCTGGCACGCCGCTTCCCGCATCGTTCGGTAGTCGCCGGTACGCATCGCGATGGTGCTGCGCCGCCAAGCCACATCACCACGCCTGCGATCATCATCCAGCGCGTCGGCCAGCAATTGCAGCGCATCAATGTCCGCCTGCTGCTCAGTGCGTCGGCCCTGCAGGTCAAGCGTACGCTCGTGCACATCGAACAAGCGCCAATGCAGCAGACACTGATCGGTGCGACCCTCTTGATGACTTGCGTCCAGGCTTGGCTGCAGCTCGGTCAACGCAAGTGCTTTCGCCACATACGCCATGGCCGCTTCGTGCGCGTAACGGGTTGCCGCATGCTCGGCGGCGCGGGTAAAAAATTCACAAGCCTGTGGGTTTTCGCCGGCCTTGACAAAATGCTCGGCAGTGGCACCCAGGAAGTCATTGGCACGGGCCCCGGTCAAGCCGGACAGCCAGCGGGCCGCCTTGGCGTGCAGTTCCCTTCGGGTGCGCTTGAGCACGGTATCGTAGGTCACCTGATGCAGGATCTGATGCGAAAAAGCGTATTCACGCACACCCTCAACACCAGCGTCCAGGAGTGCCTCCCGATGCACCAGGGTAAATTCATGCTGCACCAAAGAAGGCAGGGCGTCAGGTGCCCGCGCGTCCAGGGCCGCCAGCGCGCGGTCCCAAAAGACAAATCCGATGACACTGGCCTGCTGCAGCGCCAGCTTGTCGGCCGGCTTCATGCCGTCCAGTCGCGCCTGCAGCACGCCAGTGAGCGTCTGCGGCACGTGGGAATCGAGCAACCTCTCAGGGTTCACATGCCAACGCTCGGCACCGCAAACTATGGCGCCCACCTCTATCAGCATTTTCACCAGCTCTTCCATGTAGAACGGGTTGCCGTCAGCGCCGCTGGTGATCAGCTCGCGCAAGATGGATGGCACCTCCGGCAGCTTTTGGAGCAACTCGCTGACCAGCATGCGACTCGAACCCTTGTCCAACGGACTGAGAACCATGCGCTGTTTATCAACCCCATTGAGCCGGTCAGCGGGCCACTCGTGTAGCGTCGGACGCGTCACCGCCAGAATCAGCAACGGCAGGTCGAAATTGACCTGACAGAGGTAGTTCAGGAAGTCCAGCGAGCCCTCGTCAGCATGTTGCAGATCATCGAGCAGCAAAAGCAAGGGAACACCCATCTGCGCCGAAACGCGGCGGAACATTTGTGCCGCTGCGTGGAAGCCTCGGCTTCGGATTTGCTTTCCGTCGTCCTGAATGCCATGGATATGTTTGCTGTTGGCAAAGTCGAGCCCAATCAAGTGTCCTAGCAAGTGGGCATGCGCCTGCGCCATCTCAGCGCCATCGTCGGCCAGAAAAAGCGGGGCCAACCCCTCTTCAATTTTTTGTTTGGCAACTTCCATAGAGTCACTGTCAGCAATTTGCAGGCGCCAGGTCAGAATGTCGCGCAACAAGCCGTAGGGCTGACTCTGGGTCAGTGGGTGGGCACGGCCTTGAAAAAAGTAAAAACGTTCAGAGCGCGCCTCGGCCCAATTCTCGAACTCATAGAGCAAGCGGCTTTTGCCGATACCGGCCTCGGCCACCACAGTCACCACGCGCAGCTTGTTCTCGGTGTACAGCCTTTTGAAGGCATTCTGCAAATGTTCGAGTTCAGCGTCGCGCCCGACCATTCGGGTCTCAACACCTTCTATGCCGCGCGTGGCGACCCGGAACGCGCGCGGCTTGCGGCGCTGCACCAGGTAGGTGAGCATAGGAATTTCCACCCCTTTGACCTCGATCGGGGCCTGCGGCAACACGTCGAACACACCTCGCACCTGTCGATAGGTGTCGTGGCTGATACGCACGGCACCGGCCGGAGCAGATTGCTCCATGCGCGCCGCCACGTTGACCGTGAAACCCCGTATGCTGCCCTCGCCGTCGACCCCGCCACCCAGCAGCACGGCACCGGTGTGAATCCCGACGCGAACATTGAAACCGGCCTGTCCGTAGCGCCGCAGCACAAGCTCGCCCTGGCGTCGGCCCTCTTCCAGCAACGCCAGACCCGCCAGCACGGCGCGTTCAGCGTCGTCTTCACGGACTTCGTCAGCGCCGAATACCGCCAACAAACTATCTCCCGCATAGTTCAATACCTTGCCCAGATGCGATTCAACGATGACGGTGCAGCGCGTCAGCGCGCCGTCCATGACCGCATGAACATCTTCCGGATCAAGATGCTGGCTGAGCGTGGTGGACCCTACCACGTCGAGAAACAGGACAGTGACCTGTTTGAGCGCTTGAGCCAGGCCTGCAGCGGCGCCAGAGTCGCTTTGCGCGGCGGCGAGCACTACCAGCCTTGCCTGCAGGGGCTTGAGCGCCGCATCGACCAGCGCAGCACCCAGCACCACGCGTTGTGCCTCAAGCGTGTTGATGGTGGCTTCGAGTTGTTGTTGTTCTATCGACATCGTGCTGCACAGGCGCATGGACAATGCTGGAGCGCATTCCAAACCGTTGCAAGTATCGCACCGCGAACTGTTTTGGCGGGCGCCATTTTTCTGCGCCGTGTCGATGGCACCACTCAAAGCTCCTATCCGATTGATGCCTTGCGGCTGATTCGACATTTGTCAATTCACGATAGGCCCGGTATTCTTTAGGCATTTTTACAAAGCAACCGCTTGCTAAAAATAAATTTTCTGAGTAAGCTTGCGCGCAAATGCCTGCCCCCGCGACTCCAATCCATCGAGCACCCATCGCTTCCGGCGACCCGCCGCCCCGACGACCACGCGGACGTCCGCACAAAACCCCGGTCGAGCGCGATGACGGCAATCGACGCCAGCAGTTGCTGAAGGCCGCCGCCCGTCTCTTTCGCCGGCACGGCTTCGGCGCCACCAGCACACGCGACATCGCTGCGGCAGTGGGTATGCACAGCGGCTCCCCCTTCTATCACTTCAAAAGCAAGGATGCCTTGCTTTTTGCAGTGATGCAGGAGGGCATGCAGGCGGCCATGAATCGGCAAACCATGGCAATGCAGAAAGTTGCGGCAGGTCAGCCAATGGAGCAGATTCAGCTTTTGATTCGTACCCACTTTGATACGTTGCTGGGGCCGGGTAATGATTTTGTTCCCGTCATGCTGTACGAACATCGCTCTTTGAGCAACACGCAGCGCGCCTCACTGGCCAAGCTGCAAGCCGCCTATGAATCAGTCTGGACGCCCGTATTGCAGGCGCTGCATGCCAGCGGTCATTTGCGCGTACCGGTGAAGCTCGCGCGACTTTTGATGCTGGGAGCTCTGAATTGGTCGGTGCAGTGGTTTGATTACAAGCAGAGCGCTACTTTGGAAGAATTGACCGAAGCCGCCATGGCTCTATTTTTAAGGGAGTGCTGATGCGCTACGGTTCTGTATTTGCGAACGGCCTGTTCGCCGGAAAAGTGATGCTGATAACAGGTGGCGGCTCCGGCATGGGTCGTTGCGTGGCGCATGAACTGGCGGCGTTGGGAGCGCATGTGGTGGTGCTTGGACGCAAGCTCGAAAAGCTGCAAACTGTGACCGCTGAAATTGTCGAGGATGGCGGCAGCGCCAGTTTTTTTGTCTGTGATATCCGCCACGACGATGCGGTCAAGCTGACGGTCGCCGCCGTGGTGGCTTCCCGGGGCCGCATCGATGGCCTCGTCAACAATGCCGGCGGCCAGTACATGGCACCACTGGAAGCCATCAGTGCCAAAGGCTGGGAAGCGGTGATCAACACCAATCTGACCGGCGGCTTCCTGATGGCACGCGAGTGTTACCTGCAGAGCATGAATAAATGGGGCGGCAGCATTGTCAACATCGTGGCCGACATGTGGGGCTCCATGCCAGGCATGGGGCACAGCGGGGCGGCGCGTGCCGGCATGATCAGTTTCACCGAGACCGCCGCCATCGAGTGGGCTGGCAAAGGCGTGCGCGTGAATGCCGTGGCGCCCGGCTATATCGCCTCCAGCGGCATGGACAATTACCCACCCGAGATGGCCCCCATACTGCGCGAAATGACCAAGACCGTGCCGCTGGGGCGCTTCGGCACCGAGGCTGAAACATCGGCTGGCATAGTCTTTCTGCTCAGTCCGGCAGCCGCCTTCATCAGCGGCAGCACGCTGCGCATTGATGGCGCCCGACCGCAGGTCCGCATGGGTTGGCCGATGCGGGTCGCGTCTGCCGATGCGCAGCAGCGTGACGCCATCACGCCGTTTCAGGGCTTTCATCGGGCCCGGATACCGAAGGTTTTTTCTACTGCCCAAGCGTAAGGGATCAGTTATGACACAACACCTTGCAGGGCCAGAAAAGATTGAGTTCGAAGAAGAATTCGTCACCGGGTTGAAAAAAATCTTTGAGGAGTTGATTGTTTTCAACCAGGTGCTGGGCTTAAAGATTACATCGCTTAAACCAACCCTGGTCAGGGGCCGTATCGACATGAAGCGGGACTTGATTGGTCACTTCAGTTTCAACCGGATTCATGGCGGAGTCATCAGCGCCGGCCTCGATGCCATGGGCGGGTTGGCCGTCATGGCCGCCATCGGTGCGCGCCACATGGACGAGTCACCCATTCAGCGCTTGCACCGCTTTGGCAAGCTCGGCACGATTGATCTGCGTATCGATTACCTGCGCCCCGGCATTGGGGAGTATTTTGAGTTGCGCGCCGAAGTGATGCGGCTGGGCTCGCGCGTAGCATCCACCCGCATGGAGTTCCTGGCAGCGGACGGCACACTGCTGTCGACCGGCTCTGGCGCTTACATCGTGTCGTAGGAAGGGACAGCACGCTTGGGCCACAGCGCCCGGCGAATGGCGCAAGGTCCTGAATCACAAATCCAGCTTTGGCAAGACGCTGCAAGGCCCACATGGGACAATGCGGCCTATGTATTTATTGTTTGAAGAAGCCGGAAAGTTCATGGCCGGTCGGGTGCTGTCAGAAGCGGAATCCTCGGCCCAGGTCGAGCTCGATAGCGGCAAGCGGGTCAAGGTCAAGACCGCCAATATCTTGCTGAAGTTCGAAAAGCCGTCACCGGCGCAGTTGCTTGAAAACGCCCAAGCCATCAGTCAGAGCATCGAACTGGAATTGGCCTGGGAGTTTTCACCGGATGAAGAGTTTGGTTTCGCCGATCTGGCGCGCGAGTATTTCAGCAGCAACGCCGCCAAAGAAGCGACGCTGGAGCAGCAGGCTGGGACCCTGTTGCGCCTGTTTGAGGCGCCGCATTACTTCCGCCGCGCCGGCAAGGGACGCTTTCGCAAAGCCCCGGCCGAGGTCATTGCGCAAGCCCTGGCGGCGATCGAAAAGAAGAAACAGATCACGCTCCAGACTGCGCAGTGGGCCAACGACCTGAGCCAGGGCAGCTGCCCGCAAGCGATCCGCGACCAGTTGTACAAAATACTGTTCAAACCAGACAAAAACGCGCCCGAATACAAGGCCGTGGTTGATGCGTCGCGTGCAACGCACCTGGGGCCGCTGGAGTTGCTGATCAAAGCGGGTGCCATTGACTCACCTTACCAGTTTCACTGGAAGCGCTTTTTGCTGGAGAATTTTCCCAAAGGCACTGGTTTCCCGAAACTGGAAGCCCCGCTTATCCGTGACGAATTGCCGTTGTCAACGGCGCGCGCGTTCTCCATTGATGACTCGGCCACCACCGAGATTGACGATGCACTGTCGGTGCAAGGACTGGGCACTGGAGAAGTATTGCTGGGCATTCACATTGCTGCACCGGGTCTGGCGATATTGCCCGGCAGCCCGATTGACCTGACCGGTCGCAATCGTCTGTCCACCGTCTACATGCCGGGCTACAAGGTCACCATGCTGCCCGACGATGTGGTGCAAAGCTATACATTGCAGGAAGGGCGCGACTGCCCGGCCGTCTCTTTGTATGTGAAGCTGGACGAGACGACGCTGGAGGTCAGGAGCAGCGAGACGCGACTGGAACGGGTTCATATCAGTGCCAACCTGCGGCACGACCAACTCGATGCCATCGTCACCGCCGAATGGCTGGAAGACCCTGCTTTTTCACATCAAGCCGATCCCGATTCCTTGTCAAACAATCGCGACCATCTGTCATTTTTATACCGCCTGGCGAAGCACCTGAAGGCCGGGCGCGAACTGGTGCGCGGCAAACCCGAGACCTTTAACCGGCCGGATTACAACTTCAAGTTGATCGGCAATCAGGGTGCCGAGCCGAACGGCACTGAACACGTGCAAATCAGCATTCGCCAGCGCGGCGCACCATTGGACCTGATTGTTTCCGAAGCCATGATTCTGGCCAACAGCAGCTGGGGCAGCTGGATGGCCGAGCTGGGCGTACCCGCCATTTACCGCAGTCAGGCCTCGATGTTGCCGGGCGTGAAGGTACGCATGGGAACCAAGTCCTTGCCGCACGCCGGTATTGGCGTCAAAAGCTATGCCTGGAGCACATCGCCGCTGCGCCGCTACACCGACCTGGTGAACCAGTGGCAAATCATCGCGTGCGCGCGCCATGGCAAAACAGCCGCGCTGGCGGCGCCGTTCAAAGCCAGGGATGCCGACCTGTTTTCGATCATCTCCAGCTTTGACTCTGCGTATTTTGCTTACAACAGTTACCAGGGCGCCATGGAACGCTTCTGGACGCTCAAGTACCTGCAGCAAAACAGCGTGGCCGAAATTACCGGTAGCGTATTCAAGGAGAACATGGTTCGTGGCGACGACCTGCCGCTGGTGTTGCCGGTCCTCGGCGCCAAGGATTTGCCGCGCGGCGCCCGGGTGCGGGTCAAGCTCGGCGACATTGACGAAGTGACGCTCGATGTCAGCGGCACGGTGCTGGCGCGGCTGGATGCCTTACCCGAGGCCGGCGACGCAGAACAACAAGACGCGAGTGACGAAGACGAAGATGCAACGGCGGGACCGATTGCGATTGCCGTGGACCTGAGCGAGCAAAACGCCGTAACTGCTGACAGCGATAATCCTGCGCAGTGAACCCGTGGTCTTTTAGCCCTCTCCAGCTTGCACTCGGCGCCTCGATTGCCGTGCATGCCGTTTTGTTGACGGTGCGCTTTGTCGACCCCGAAGCCTTTCATCGCGTCTTCAAAGACACGCCGCTGGAGGTTATCCTGGTCAATGCCCGTACCACCGAAGAGGCCGAAAAGGCGCAGGCTATTGCTCAGGCCGCGATGGCCGGCGGCGGCGATGCCGCACAGGGCCGAGCCACCAGCCCCTTGCCGCCGGCCCCGCAATCCGAAACCGGTGACGATGCCGAAGAGAGCGCACAACGCCAACTGCAATACTTGCAGCAACAACAGAACTTGCTGCTGGCTCAGGTCAAGAACCAGTTGGCTTCGCTGCCGCCACCCGAGCTCAGGCCGGCCAATGATTCGCCGGACCAGTCCGAGCGCGAGCAAAAAAGACGTCAGTTGATCAAGTTGCTGGCTGAGATCGAACGGCGCATCAACGAGGAGAACGCCCGCCCCAGAAAGCGTTACATCAGTCCTGCCACACAGGAAAGGATTTACGCTATTTACTACGATCACTTGCGGCGCGCGATCGAGAACAAGGGCACCGAAAACTTTCCCGAAGTGGGCGGCAAGAAGCTCTACGGCGAGTTGACCATGATTGTCGAAGTCAACTATGACGGTCAGGTTCTCAACACGCAGATTGAGCAGGGCTCCGGCAACCGCACACTGGACCGACGCGCCGAAGCCATCGTCAGGAGCGCTGCACCGTTTGGCAACTTCAGTGCGGCCATGCGCCAGTCGGCCGATATCATTAGCGTGTCACCACGTTTCAGGTTCACCCGCGATGAAACGCTGGAAACCCGGCTCAACGCCAACTGAGCACTCGTCAATAACAACGCACTGTCCAGATTGTCTATGGATCTCTATTGTGTGATGGGCAACCCGGTAGACCACAGCAGGTCGCCGTGGATTCATGCGCGCTTTGCCGAGCTAACCGGGCAACTGCTGCACTATGGCAAGCGCCTGATTCCGCTGGACGGGTTTGCCAGCGCGGTGTCCGCCTTCGTTGCCGAAGGTGGGCGCGGCTGCAACGTCACGGTGCCTTTCAAGTTTGAAGCGGCGGCACTGGCCAGCCAGGTCAGCGATCGTGCGACGCTGGCTCAGGCGTCCAACGTGCTGAGCTTTCACAGTGGCGCCGCCCTGGCCGACAACACCGACGGTGCCGGATTGGTCAATGACATCCAGTGCAATGCCGGTTTTGATCTGAGCGGCCGCCGACTGCTGCTGATCGGCGCCGGTGGTGCCGGTGCCGGTGTGCTAGGTCCACTGATAGAAGCACGTCCCGCCAGCATCACTGTGACGAACCGCAGCTTGCACAAGGCGACCCAGTTGCTGGCCCGTCATGCGGCGCTGGCAATGCTGAACAATACAGAGTTGATGGTGAAGGAACTCCATCAGCTAAGTAGCAGTTTTGATGTCGTCATTAACGCCACCGCCAGCAGCCTGAGTGGCGGCGCTGTGCCGGTCGCGGCCAGCACGCTGAGTCCAGGCGCACTGGCCTACGACCTGATGTACGGAAGCGCCGCGCAGGGTTTCATGACCTGGGCCCGTGAACACGGCGCCACGCCGCGTGATGGTTTGGGTATGCTGGTGGAACAGGCGGCGCAAGCCTTCATGATCTGGCGCGGCGTGCTGCCGCCCACGCAACAGGTGCTGGCCGAGTTGCGCCATGCCATGCAGGCAACGTCATGACGAATCGGGTCCGGCGTTCATGGATTGCGGATCAAGCCCGCAATGAGCGCCTTTGAGGCCGCTTTTGCGTTGGCTGGGTTTGCTGGCAGTGGCGGTCGTGGTGCTACAGCTTTTCTTTGTGCTGCGCATTGCCGCCATGGCTGTGCTGGCCCCCGAATCCACTACATTCGAACGCTCCGAAGCCTGGCGCGTGTTGAACCAGAAAGGTCGCTTGCCATGGCGCCAGCAGTGGGTCGATTACGCGCAGATTTCCGACAACCTCAAGCGCGCCGTTGTTGCCAGCGAGGATGATGGCTTCAGCAATCACGATGGCGTGGACTGGGATGCGCTTGAAAAAGCCTGGCAAAAAAATGCCAGGGCCCAGGTACAGGCGGCCAAAACACAGATCATCAAGAAACCTGGTGCCACAACCGGCAGCAGCAAACCGGCAGTTCACCCACCGAAAGTCGTCGGTGGCTCCACCATCACGCAACAACTGGCAAAAAACCTGTTCCTGTCGGGTGAGCGCACGCTGCTGCGCAAAGGCCAGGAGTTTGTGCTGACCCTGATACTGGAAGCCTTGCTCAACAAGCAGCGCATCCTGGAGATTTACCTCAACAGTGTCGAGTGGGGTGAAGGTGTTTTTGGTGCCGAGGCGGCGGCGCAGCATTATTTTCGCAAACCAGCATCCAGGCTGAACGCCTATGAAGCGGCGCGGCTGGCGGTGATGCTGCCGCGCCCCAAGTACTTTGAAAAAACACCCAACTCCAGCTATCTGGCGGAGCGCGCCACTGTGATCGCCAACCGCCTGGGCGGCGCTGAATTGCCTTGACCTGCATGCGAATCCTCGGCATTGACCCCGGCCTGCGTACCACCGGTTTTGGCGTCATCGACGTGGCTGGGTCCGACCTGACTTACGTCGCCAGCGGCACCATCAGCACGACGCATCTGACCAAGGGACAATTACCGGCGCGGCTGAAAGTTTTATTTGACGGCATCGTTGAGGTAATGGCGCGTTATCAGCCCGACGGCGCCTCCGTCGAAATCGTCTTTGTCAATGTCAACCCGCAGTCCACCTTGTTGCTGGGCCAGGCCCGTGGCGCCTGCATCACCGCCCTGGTCTCAAACGATTTGCCGGTGGCTGAGTACACCGCGCTGCAAATGAAACAGGCCGTGGTGGGCTACGGCCGCGCCGATAAGACACAGGTGCAGGAGATGGTGCGCCGCCTGCTGCAACTACCGGTTTTGCCCGGCCCCGATGCGGCTGATGCGTTAGGTCTGGCCATCACCCATGCCCATGCCGCCAAAGCCATGGCACGGCTGGCGCAAGCCGACGGTGTCGGCGGTGCGGGCAGCGGCAAATACAAAGCGGGGCGCAGCCGATAGTCACTTGATTCGCCGCCCCTGTCGCCGCCTTTACACTCAGTTAAATGCCATCGACCAATCCCGAAACCTGCACCTCGCAAGCGTAAACAAAGCCACCCGATAAGGACAAGTAAATGACCCAGATTCTTGTGATTTACTCCACCACCGACGGTCATACGCCACGCATTTGCGAGCGCATGCGTCAAGTCATGACACGGCAGGGACAAAGCGTCACGGTGGTGCCGCTGGCGCAGGCGGATGCCCAGAACTTAAGCAGTTTTGACAAGATTGTCATTGGCGCCAGCATCCGCTACGGCAAACACCAGCCGCAGGTGGCGCAGTTCATCGCCCGCCATCAGGCGTTGCTGGAGAGTAAGGCCAACGCTTTTTTTACCGTCAACATCGTGGCCCGCAAGCCAGAAAAAAATCAGCCCGACAGCAACCCTTACCTGATCAAGTTTTTGCGCCAAATCAGCTGGAAGCCGCAACTTCTGGGCGTCTTCGCCGGCAAACTGGACTACCCGAGCTACCGCTTTTTTGACCGCCTGATGATTCGCTTCATCATGCTCATGACGGATGGTCCAACCGACCCCAAGTCGGTCATCGAGTTCACCGACTGGCGGCAGGTCGAGGCCTTCGCACAAAAGGTCTGTGAAATGCCCTGAATCGGGCGTGCGTCAGGGCTTGGTCTTTTGCAGCAGACCGAGCCCGCCTTTGGAGCGCGCATCGGCGATTTCGGCTTCCACTTGTATCGCGTCTGGCGACCCCGGTGGCAGCACGGTCAGCACTTTTTCCCAGTGCGTCACGGCCTGTGCATAGTCGGCACGCCGGAACGCCGCAGCACCTGCCATCATCAAGGCTACCGGGTGTTTCGGATTGATGGCCAGTGCCTTGTTCACCAGCGCCAGCGGTCGCCCTTCAATGTTGCCGGCGCGCGTTGCCATCACATCGGCATACTGGGTCAACAGATCAGGGTCCGAGTCCACCAGCTTGCCGGCCTTGGCGTAAGCCTGCTCTGCCTCTGGCAATCGACCCTGCACCTTGTAAGCTCGCGCCAGCCGCACCCAGCCCGGCAAATCTCCCGGATTGGCTTTCAGACGAGCCGCCAGGCCATCAATCATCTGGTTTATTTTTTCCGGCGTCATGGCGCCCGCTGCGCCAGCATCGGCAGCACCCTTGTTGGCGGCAGGCGAGGCTGTCGCCGTGGCAGCGCCAGATGTGCCCGACTTGGCACGCGCATCGGCAATGTCGGCCTCCACCTGCTGGGCATCCGGCGAGCCGGGCTCCAGCACGGTCAAAAGCTTTTCCCACTGTGCGACAGCAACGGCGAAATCGGAGCGCCGGTAAGCCGCGACGCCCGACATCATGAGACCCATGGGATGCTGTGGGTTCAGTGCCAGCGCCTTGTTGACCAGCTCGAGCGGTTTGCCCTCGATGTTGTTGCCGGCACGCACCGCTAACAGGTCAGCGTAATCCACCAGCAGATCCGGCTGACTGTTAACCAGTTCGCCGGCTTTCAAAAAGGCCTGCTCGGCTTCGGCGAAACGCCCCATCACCTTGTAGGAGCGCGCCAGCATGGCCCAGCCTCTGGGGTCATCGGGGCTGGCTTTCAAGCGTGCTGCCAGCGTGTCAACCATCTGCGCGACTTTGTCGTCATTCATTTTTTGCGCTGCCACCGGATCGATCGCCGACGGTGAACCCAGCCACCAGTACATGCTGCCAGCGCCTAGCGGAGCCAGCAGCACTATCACCAACGCGGTACGCCGCGCGCTCCAGAAACTGGAATGACCGGCCTCTTGCACCCGGACTGGCTCCTCGGTGTCGTCCAGCAGGCGCAACTGCAATTCGTCTTTGCTGGCTTCACTGTCTGCCACCGAGATAAGGCCACGCGCCACGTCACGCTCCAAGGTCTCCAATTGATCACGATAAATGGAAGCATTCAGGCGCTGGGCTGAGACCCCGGCGCGCGTCACAGACCACAGCAGCGGACGCACCAGCCAAGCCAGCGCCAACAGTGTCAACAACACTGCTATTGCAATAAAAACTGTCATGAGGAAGTTCCCGTATCTTTGAGAAGAGACTGCGCCTTTTTGCGCTGTTCCGGATCGAGCGCTGGTGGCGCGCTGCCACGCTGGCTGCGACGCACCGTCCGCACCAACACCACAGCGGCGCCCAGCAACAGCAAAAAGGGACCAAACCACAGCATCAAGGTCACTGGTTTGAAGGGTGGGCGGTAACGCACAAAGTCTCCATAGCGGCTGACCATGTATTCCATGATTTCAGCGTCGGTTTTTTTGGCCCGAATGAGGGTACGAAGTTCGCGACGCAAATCTTCTGCCAGGTCGGCGCGCGAACCCGCCAGCGACTCGTTCTGGCAGACCAGGCAGCGCAGTTCTTCTGAGATGGCAATCAAACGCTGCTCAACCACCGGGTCTTCGGCCAACGGTGTCGCGACCCCGGCATAGGCCGAAATAGTGCATTGCAGTGCAAGAACAAGTGCCAGCCAATATTTCATAGTTGCAGTTTCTGTATCAAGGGAATAATCTTGTCCCGCAACGCTTCCTCGGTCACCGGACCGATCTGCTTGTAGCGGATCACACCCAGCTTGTCGATGAGAAAGCTCTCGGGCACACCATAGACGCCGAAGTCGATGCCGATGCGGCCATCCTGATCGGTGATAGAGAGATCATAGGGATCGCCGTAGCGGGCAAGCCATTTCAGGCCTTCCGAATTTTGATCTTTGTAGTCGAGACCAATCACCGGTATCGTTTTGGTCTTGGCATACTCCATCAAAATCGGATGCTCCTGGCGGCAGGCAACACACCAGGAAGCCCAAGTATTGAGGATCCAGACTTTGCCCAGCATGTCCTTGGCAGAAAACTGCTGATCCGGCGCTTGCAGACGCGGCGCAGAAAACTGCGGTGCCGGCTTGCCGATCAGGGGCGACGGCACTTCATGTGGGTCGCGCGTCAATCCGATGGCCAGAAAAACCACCAGAACAATAAAAATTCCCAGCGGAATCAGTGCTTTCTTCATGCGGCAGCGCCTTTCGCTTCGGATGCCCCCACGCTGGCGGTCACCTTGCGGCGATAGCGCCGGTCCAGCGCCGCCATGCCACCACCCAGGGCCATCATGAGAGAGCCGACCCAGATCCAGACGATAAAGGGCTTGTGGTACACCCGCACTGCCCAGGCCGGACTGCTGCCGCCCTCCAGACGCTCGCCCAGGGCAACATAAACATCGCGGAACAAATTGCTGTCAATGGCGGTTTCGGTCATCGGCATGGTGGAGGAGAAATAGGTACGCTTCTCGGGCAGTAGGGTGCGTAACACCTTGCCGTCTTTGATGAGTTCAACTTCACCCCGATCAGCGTTGTAATTGGGGCCGGGTACCTCACGAATACCGGTCAGACGGAATGTGTAGCCAGCCACCACGACGGTGTCGCCAACCACCATGCGTACGTCTTTTTCCGTCTCATAGGCCTTGACCATGGTGACGCCGACCACGAACACGGCGATGCCAATGTGTGCGATATGCATGCCCCAGAACGATAGGGGCGTCGCCTTCCAGTTGACGGTGTCCTTCATTTGGCGGTAAATCTGCACCCCGGAGGCCAGAAATATCCAGAACACCAGCGTCAGGCTGAGCGCAACCAATGGCGACCAGGCACCAGCCAGAAACGGTGCCGTGCAACCCAGCAGCACCGAGATGATGGCCACCGGGCGCAATTTCTTGCCGAGCTCGGCAATGCTGTCATTCTTCCAGCGGGCAAACGAGCCAATCACCATGAACAGCAGCACCGGCAGCATGATGGGCGCAAACACCGAGTTGAAGTAAGGCGGGCCAACCGACAACTTACCCAGGTTCAGCGCGTCCACAATCAACGGATACAAGGTGCCCAGTAAAACGGCGGCCGCAGCGGTGGTCAGCAAAACGTTGTTAACCAGCAAAAAGGTTTCGCGTGACACCATCGAAAAAGCGCCACCAGCGCGGACCTTGCCGGCCCGCACGGCGAACAGTGTCAAAGACCCACCCACCACGACTGACAAAAAGAGCAGGATAAAGACACCGCGCTTGGGATCGGTGGCAAAGGCATGGACCGACGTCAGCACGCCGGAGCGCACCAGGAAAGTACCCAGCAGACTGAGCGAAAAGCCGATGATCGACAGCATGATGGTCCAGCTTCTGAACAAGCCGCGCTTCTCGGTAACTGCCAGTGAATGGATCAGGGCGGTGCCCACCAGCCACGGCAGGAAAGAAGCGTTTTCGACCGGATCCCAAAACCACCAGCCACCCCAGCCCAACTCGTAGTAAGCCCACCAGGAACCCATGGCGATGCCGATGGTCAGGCAAATCCAGGCCGCGGTAGCCCAGGGCCGCGTCCAGCGCGCCCAGGCGGCATCGAGCCGGCCGTTGAGCAGGGCAGCAATGGAAAACGCAAACGGTACCGACATACCGACGTAGCCCATGTACAGCATGGGTGGATGAAACACCAGACCCGGGTCCTGCAGCAAAGGATTCAAATCGCGACCATCGGCCGGGACATCAGCCAGGCGCAAAAACGGGTTCGACGTGATCAACATGAAGAGCAGGAAGCCGACCGCCACCAGGGCCAACACACCCAGCACTCTGGACACCATCACATCAGGCAATTGACGGGAAAAAAGCGACACCGCCATCATCCACGAGCACAGCATCAGCAACCACAAAAGCAGCGAGCCTTCATGGCCACCCCATACGCCGGCAATACGGTAGATGTCAGGCAGCTTGGAGTTGGAGTGCTGCGACACATACAACACCGAAAAGTCATTGGTAAAGAAGGCATAGGTGAGACAGCCAAAGGAGAACGCCGTCAACGCCCAAAGCGCTTGCGCGCCGGGGCGTGCCAATGCCATCCAATCGGCGCGCCCGCGCTGACCGCCAATGACACTCAGAGTGCCCAGGGCCAACGCCACGAACAGCGCAAGAATCAACGCAAAGTGACCAATTTCAGGAATCATGATATTTCTCCTAACTCGTCTTACTTCAGCGACTTGATGGTTTGTTGGACCGCTGCCTGGTCCAGCGCCTGCTTGGCCTCGGGTGGCATGTAGTTTTCATCGTGCTTGGCCAGCACTTCACTGGCGGTGAACTTGCCATCGGCGTCCATTTTGCCCTGCGCCACAACGCCCTTGCCCTCTTTGAACAGGTCCGGCAGGATGCCGGTGTAGCTCACCGGCACTTCTTTCATGGTGTCGGTCACCACAAATGCTACGGTCAGGTTGTCGCGCTTGACGGTGCCGGTCTTGACCAGGCCGCCAACCCGAAAAGTTCTGTTTTTGGGTGCCTCGCCGGCCGCCACCTGCGTGGGGGAGAAGAAAAATACCAGATTGCTCTGGAACGCGTTGAGTACCAGGTAGGCGGCGATGCCCAACACACCCAGGGCGCCCACAATCAGGCCGGCCCGTTTATGACGAGGTTTCATAAATTTATCTCTCCGACAAAAGTTCGCTGCGCAAATTGCGCAGAATATTTTTCCGCTGGCTACGCAGCAGCAAGGTCTCACCGACCACGACGGCAGCCGTCAAACCGAAGCTGCCCCAGACATAGAAGGCATAGCCTCCCATGGCGAAAAATTCTCCGACACTATTCCAATGCATGTTTAACCCACTCCGTATGACGTTCACGTTCAAGGATGATGTTGCGCACCCGCACCAGCGCAATGGTGATGGCATACATCCAGCAGGCCACCACCATGATCAGCATGCCCCACAGCATGGTGCTGGCCATGGTTGGCGACTTGGTCAACGACACCGAGGCGCCCTGGTGCAGCGTGTTCCACCATTTGACCGAAAAATAAATAATTGGCACGTTGACCACACCCACCAGCGCCAGCACCGCACCGGCCTTGTCGGCACGGCGCGGGTCGTCGATGCTGGCTTGCAGGGCCAGAAAACCCAGATACAAAAACAGCAGGATCAGCTCTGAGGTCAGGCGCGCGTCCCAGACCCACCAGGCACCCCACATCGGCTTTCCCCACAAGGCGCCGGTGGCCAGCGACAGAAAGGCAAACAAAGCACCGGTTGGTGCCAGCGCCGAGGCCATCATGCCCGACAGCCGGGTGTTGAAGGCCAGACCAAAACCGGCCCAGGCCGCCATCACCAGATAAATGAACATCGACATTTGCGAGGCCGGCACATGCACAAAGATGATGCGGTAGCCCTCGCCTTGCTGGGCGTCGGTCGGCGCCACAAAAAACGAAATCCACAAGCCAGCCACAGCCAGTACCGTCGCCAATGCGGCAAACCAGGGCCACATGCGGCCAGCCAGAAAATAAAAGTTCTGCGGCGAGGCGAACTTGAACCAATGAATGTCGCGTAGTTTCATTCCAGGGAGATCCTCAAGGCTGTGGTGGTGGCCAATGGCGCAAAAAATACCGAGAGCACCAGCAATGCCGCCAACAATGAAAGGTGACCGCTAAAACCCAGACCGGCGGCGTCGGCTTCTACTGCGCCGGCGCCAAATATCAGCACGGGAATATACAGTGGAAGGATTAACAGTGACAACAATACCCCTGCACCGCGCACACCCAAGGTCAGAGCAGCGCCAATGCTGCCAATCAGGCTCAAGGTGGGCGTCCCCAGCAGCAGCGTCAACATCAAAATACCCAGCGCCCGCGGCTCCAGTCCGAACTGCAGACCCAGCACCGGCGCCATCAGCACCAGTGGCAGACCCGAGAGCAAAAAGTGCGACAGCGCCTTGGCTGCCACCAGCAGGCCCATCGGTGTACTTGATAACGCCATCTGCTCCAGCGAGCCATCGGCATAGTCGGTGGCAAACAGGCGTTGCAGGGACAGCATGGCCGCCAGCAAGGCACTGACCCACAAGACACCCGGTGCCATACGCAGCAACAGCGCCGCTTCCGGCCCGACACCAAGCGGAAACAGACTGGCGATAACCACAAAAAATACCAGGGGCGTCAGCACTTCGCCCTTTTGCCTCAGTGCCACGGAGAACTCGCGTCGCAGCAGCGCCAGCATGACACTTGCCAGTCCCAGCTTTCTCATGCTCATGCGCGCAATTCCAGCAACTGGGCCGGCACTGCGCCGATTGCCACCAACTGATGGCTGGTCAAAACCGCCAGTCCGCCCTTGCCCAGATGCGCTGCCACCAGGTCGGCCAGCATCCGAACCCCCGACTCATCCATCGCCACAAAAGGCTCGTCCAGCACCCACAAGCGGGCCCGGCTCAACGCCAGCCGGGACAGGGCGACGCGCCGCTTTTGCCCCTGCGACAAATGTCTAACCAATTGCCCGCCACGCCCGCGCACGCCAAAGTGCGTCAGTACCTCGTCCATTTGCGAGGGCTCCGGGGCATTGCCACCCAAGGCGGCGTTGAACACCATGTTCTCGTTGACCGTCATCGATTCCTGCAAAGCATTGAGATGGCCCAAATAGCAAAGGTCGTGACGATAAGCGTCGCGCTGCGAGTGAACAGGCGCACCGTTCCAGCAAATCTCGCCGGAATCGATCGGTGCCAAACCGCAAACCATGCGCAACAAACTTGTCTTGCCGACGCCATTGGCGCCGGTGACATACAGCCATCGCCCGGCTTCAAGAACACAATCAATGCCCTGAAAAAGTTGCCGCCCTCCCCGACTACAACCAAGCTTGGAAAATGAGAGGGTGGGCGCAGTGTTCAAATCTTGATTGTGGAAAAACAGTGTGCAGATTTTAAGGCACGGGTGCGTCCGGCCATTGAGCTTCATCAAAACTTTACGCCCGCCCTAATCCTCTGCTGGACACTCGGGAATTAGGTGGCTCAGTTGTAATACCTTGTCACAAAATCTTCAAACGTGCCCTGTTCCTGGGCTTCCAATCGCTGCTGTTCCAGCAACGAGTCTTGCACACTGGTCGCAAATTTGGCGTTGCCAGCTTCGTCAAGAGGTTGCGCCAGCAATTCGCGCTGATGCTGCTGCGACTGCTGCAAGGTGAAGTTAAAAAAGCCGCCCGCTTGCCGCGCCCCGGCAAGCACCTGCGCCGAGGGCGTACTGTCAGGCTGATCAATGCGCTCGCGCAAATCTTGCAGCGTGGCGCAGTAGCGCTGGCCACCGTAGGCCGCGTCCAGCATTTCGGCAAACGGTTGCATGTCGTCAAACAGCTCGTGCGCCAGTGGCCGAAACGGCTGCTCACGGTTGTGCGCCAGCAGATGCAGATCGGGCTGGCGACCCTGGTTGACGATGCGGCGTTTGTTTTCATCGTTCTCACTTTGCTCGCGGCTGGTGATGGGCGGACTGTCCCGAAACAAACACATCAGCAACAACACATCGGCGAATATCCCTTGCTCCGGTGTAACGCCGATAGCAACAAAAGGGTTGAGGTCAAACAGACGCATCTCGACATACTCAACGCCGTAGCGCTGTAGCGCCTTGGCCGGTCGTTCGCCCAGTTTGCCAATGCGCTTGGGTCGCATGCCGGCATAAAACTCGTTTTCAATCTGCAGCAGATTCGCATTGAGTTGCTTCCAGCGGGGGCCGTCCCGAACTCCGATTTCTTCATAAAACGGATCCGGCGTGCGGATAGCGGCTTCCAGTGCCTGCGTGTATTCGGCCAGTGAATTGACACTCACATGCAGATTGGCCTGAGCCCGGTTGTGGTAACCCAGATCGCTCATGCGCAAGCTGGTGGCGTAAGGTCCATAGCGGGTACCGGGTACCAGTTCCGGCAACTCCGACGGCTGCCCCTGCAAAAATGACTCACAGATGGCCGGTGAGGCACCAAACAGATAAGGAATCAGCCAGCCATAGCGTTGAAAATTTCGGATCAAACCGAAATAACGTTCACTCTCAAATTCTTCCAAACGGCCGGTGCCCAGACAACAATCCCGCAACGCCAGCCAGAAGTCCTGCGGCAAGGACCAGTTGTAATGCGCACCGGCAATGGTCTGCATCTTGCGACCATAACGCAGCCCCAAGCCTTCGCGATACACGGTCTTGAAACGGGCGGCGTTCGAGCTGCCGTAATCGGCAATCGGGATGTCTTTGTCGTCACCCAGCACACATGGCATAGAGCCCGCCCACATCGTCTCGCCAGCCAGCTGCGGCGCAACGTAACGATGGATGTCACGCAAAAACTGCTGTGGAAATTGAGGGTCCTGCGACGGCGGCGTGATGAATTCCAGCAACGCTTCGGCGTAATCGGTGGTGATCCAAGGGTGCGTCAGCTTGGCGCCCAATGCCAGCGGGTGCGGCGTTTGTGCCAACCGGCCAGCGGCGTCAACGCGCAAACACTCGCGCTCATAGCCCCGCGTAATGCCGCGCAACACTTGCGCCTGGCCGCTGGTGGAAAATTGCTGGACGGCGTCACAGCAAGTGAACTTCAACATGGCATCTTGCTTTCTCTTCTCAGTAGAACGGCAGGCAGTATGGCAGTTTTTGGATAGAAGCGAAGTTGCTCCCTATGAAAGTCAATCCCTAAGTACAAACACCAAGAAATTGTGGAATCGTTTCCAGCATAATGAATGCCAACAACACAAATAGGGCACAAACGGACGCCAACGTGAGGTGTGGAAGGGTTCATGAAAAGTTGGCAAGAGGATTTGCTCGGCGCCACCGATGGTGCGCAGTGCGAGCATGCGGTGCATGAGGACATTGCCAACGAGCAACGTGTCACCCTCGCACTGGCACAAATGAGCCTGACTCGCATCATCGTGGCGCACCGGCCCGAATTAATGTCCAAAAGAAACACACCATGACCCTGACAAACCGCAAACCCTTTTGGGCCGTGCTGCTGGCACTGGCTTTGGCCTCGGCCCTCGCCGCCCTGTGGCTGTTCCCGCGCGCCATGCCACTACTGCAGCTCAATGTCAGCATGTCGCGCGACCAGGCGCTGGCCGCCGCCGAGGCCCTGCAGACGCAGCGCTTTGCGGAACTCAGCACCACTCGCGCTGTGGCACGCTTTGACCATGACGTCGAGCTGCAAAATTACATCGAGCTCGAAGGCGGCGGCGTGAACGCCTTCACCGGATTGCTGGGCCAGCGCTTTATCGCGCCCTACCACTGGACGGTGCGGCGTTTTGCCGAGTCGCAGGAAGATGAGTTCAGCATGCGCTTTACGCCCGAGGGCCAGGCTTACGGCTTCACACGCAAGGTGCCGGAAAAGGCCCCGGGCGCGGCCCTGGGCGAAGCGGCCGCACGCACGCTGGCCGAGACCGGTGCGCGCAGCCTGTTGGGTTATGCGCTGTGGAGCGCCTACGCGCCGCAAAGCGCCTCGCAAGTTACCCGCCCGGGCGGGCGCATCGACCACAGCTTTGTCTACGAACACCAGAGCGAGCAGCGCGGTGAAGCGCGCTTTCGGCTCAAGCTCGAGGTAGCGGGCGACCGCCTGGTGGACGTAACACCTTATGCCTTTGTGCCGCAGGCTTTTGCGCAGCGCTTTACCCAATTGCGCACCGGCAACGAGACCATTGCCAAGGTGGCCAATATTGCGATGGTCGCGCTGCTGGGACTGGGCGGGCTGCTGGGTGGCTGGCTGTGGCTGGCGCGCCGCGGCGCCCTGGCGTGGCGCCCCGCGCTGCTCGCCGGTGGTGTAGTGGGCGCCTTGCTGGCGGGCGCCGTGCTGTCCAATCTTCCACAGAACTGGTTTGGCTACCTCACCACCGACTCCGCCAGCAACTTCCTGCTGCGCAATGGCGCCACGGCCTTGGCCGCCGGTGTGGGCGCCATGCTGATGCTGGGCCTGGTGTTTGCGGTCGCCGAAGGCCTGAGCCGCCAGGCCTTTGCGCAGCACCCGCGCGTGTTCAGTCTGTGGAGCGCCCGCGCCGGGGCCAGTCCGCAGGCGCTGGGGCGCACGCTGGGCGGTTACGCCTGGACGGGCTTTGAGCTGTTGCTGGTGGTGGCCTTCTACCTGGTCGCACGCACGCAGTTCGGCTGGTGGTTGCCGGCCGAGTCGCTGGCGGACCCCAACATCCTGTCGGCTTGGCGGCCCGCGCTGGGGCCGATTGCCAATGCCTTGATGGCCGGCACCTGGGAAGAAGCGATGTTTCGCGCCGTGCCGCTGGCCGGGGCCGCCTTGATCGGTCAATGGCTGGGTTGGCGCCGCAGCAGCATTGCGGTGGCGTTGGTGCTGCAGGCGCTGGTGTTCGCCGGTGGGCATGCCAGCTACCCCGGCCTGCCCAGCTACAGCCGCGTGGTGGAATTGTTCCTGCCGGCTCTGGTCTGGGGGTTGATTTTTCTGCGCTTCGGCCTGGTGCCCTGCATCGTGATGCACTTCACGTTTGACCTGACGCTGATGAGCCTGCCGCTGTTCGTCGCCACCGACTCGCGACTGTGGCTGGACCGCGCGCTGGTGTTGCTGGCTGGTCTATTCCCGCTGCTGATGCTGGCACGCGCCCGTTTCAAACAAGGCTACTTTGCCGAGCTGCCCCAGGCTTTGCGCCATGGCGAGGCCTCTGCCGTGCCGCAAGTCACAGCGCAACTTGGCGATGCCGAGGCCGTTGGATCGATTCCAGCGCCGGTACCAGCAGCGCCCGAACAGCGACCCTGGTGGTTAGGCCGCACACCGTTGGCGGTAGCGGCTGCGTTGGGAGCGCTGGCACTGCTGCTGTGGCCGGCTCCCCAGGTCAACACGCCGCCTTTCACCGTGGACCGCGCCGCTGCCATCACGCGTGCTGAAGGCCTGCTGGCCGAGCGCGGGGTGCGGCTGGACGCCGACTGGAAGCGCCTGGCCATCGTGCGGCCAGTGGCCGCGGGCGACAACAAGGCCCAGCGCTTTGTCTGGCGCGAGGCCGGTCCACAGGTGTTTGCCAAACTGCTGGGTAGCACCTTGTTGCCGCAGCACTGGCAGGTGCTTTTCAAGCACGCGAGCGGGCCGGTGGAAGAACGCGCGGAAGTCTGGGAAGTGGCCCTGACCGGTCAGGGCGAGGTACTGGCGCTGGAGCACCATCTGCCGGAAGGCCGTACCGGCGCAAAGCTCGACCGGGAGCAGGCACAGGCCCTGGTAACGGTCTACATGGCGAGCCACGCGGCGCTGGCCAAGCGCCCATGGGAACTGGCATCGGTGCAGGAGAAAGAACACCCGGCGCGCCGCGACTGGACTTTTTATTGGGACGACAGACAGACACTGGACGTCAAGGGCGGCACCAGCCGCGTGGCAGTCACGGTGCGCGGCGACGAGCTCGCGGCCTGGCAATACGTGTTTGTGCCCGAAGCGTGGGAGCGCGAGCAGCAGCAGGCCGAGTCGGCCAAGACACCGTTCAGGATTGCCGCCGGCATTGCCGGTGGCGCACTGCTGCTGCTGTTGCTGGGCACAGCGCTGCGCCAGGTGGTGCAGGCCCCCTTGCATTGGCGGCAAGGATTGACCTGGGCAACGCTGTTCTTCGTCTCGGCGATGGCGGAAATGTCGCTCACTTTCGACCACAAAGCCATGGGCTTTAACGTGGCGCAGGACTGGAACACGCAAACAAGCACCGCCGTGGCGCTGGCCGCAGCCGGCTACTTGCTTGGGGCGGCGCTATTGGGTCTGCTGGTCATGCGTCTGCATAGCCAAGAGCGCCCCAACCATGCCCGCGTCGCCCAGGATCTGCTGTGCGGCCTGGGCCTGGCGCTGGCACTCAAGGGCCTGGGATCGCTAATGCAGCACGTTTTACCAGACAACAACCCCGTGCTACCTGGCGTCGGTGCTTGGGATTCGATCCAGCCCCTGCTGACCACGGCATTGCACGGTCCCATGAGTATCTGTCTGGCCGTTGCCGTCATGACACTGATCCTGAGTGCCACGTACTTTTGCCGAACGCGGCGGCGCACGGTGTTGCTCGGATTGCTGACTGCGGTGCTGACGGTGAGCGGCGTGTTCGCTACCGAAACCCTTTACACCGGTGTCGCGTTTGCGCTGCCTGTGCTGCTGGGCGTGCTGATGCTGTGGGTATTGGTGCGGCAAGGCGAGATCGGGGTGGCGATCGCGTCGATCACCCTGTTACCCATTGCGATTCTGCCGCAGTTGCTGGCCGCGCCCGTCGCCAACGCGGCGACGTATGCAGCACTGACCTGCGTGCTGGCTGTTGGCCTGACTTGGTGGGCCTTGCGCTACGGGCTAAGCCTGGGACGGGACTGAACCCCGGCGTTGGCGTGGGAATGGCATCGGCCCAGGCCCGTCGTCACTTCGGCAAAGTACCGAGCACCGCCGCAACATACGCGCAGGCGTCAAATTGGCTCTTCTTGAAGGTCCAGCCCAAACGCACGATGACCGCCTCGCGCGACGGCACCATGGCTACCACCTGGCCCCAGTGCCCCATCATCGCCACCGTGTCCGTGGGCACACCGGGGGTGGCCTTGCATTCGCCCGCCACCGGGTTGCCAATGAGCCAGCTGTGCGCGCCGTAGCCCTGACCCTCGCCTTGCGCCGTTGACGGTGTGCCGGCAAGCTTGAGCCAACCGGGTGGCAGCACCTGCGCGTCACCCCAGCGGCCGTCGTTGAGCATCAGTTGGCCCAGGCGCCCCCAATCGCCCACGCTGGCCCACAGGTAGGACGAACCGACCCAGTTACCGTCGCTGTCGGTTTCCAGCACCGCACTGCTGGCGCCAATCGGCTCGAACAAGGCTTTGCTCGGGTAGGTCCAATAGTCGACGTCGCTGATGAAACGTCCGCGCGCCACACCCGCCATCAGATTGGCGGTGGCGCTCAGGTAACGCCAGCGGGCGCCGGGCGCGGCCTGCGCCGCGGACTGCGCTGCAAAGGCCGCCACGTCAGGCTGCCCCCACAGCATCTTCGGCACCGAGCCCCAAGGGTCATAGTCTTCCGTGCTGGCCAGACCGTCGCGCATGTACATCAGGTCGGACACCTTGATATTCTTGCGCTCATCCTTGCGCCAGGACGCAAGCCACGCCGGTTCGCGTGCCGGCGAGAAAGCATCCACCACCGCAGAGTCCAGCGATAGCTGCGTGTCGACCGAGAGCTTGTGCATCAACATGCCATTGACCGTTTTACTCATGGACCAACCGTGCAAAGGTGTGCCGGATGCGAACCCCGGCGCAGTGCGCAACAGCAGCAGACGCCCCTTGTGAACCACCGCCACACCGCGGGCGTTGGCGGCCAGCGGATCACCAGCACCGACAAAGGCCTGATCGACAATTTTTTGCAGTGCGGACACATCAACGCCAGTGGGCCACTGCGCCACCGGCAAGGCGGCCTCGCCCTGTGGCCACGGTTGGTCGGCATGCGGGTTGACGCGCTTTGCCAGCGGTGCCGATGCGCTGCCCGGTGCCACATCCAGCACGCAACCGCGCTGCGCCAGCAACACCGCCTGGCGCGCAAACAGGCCGGCGAACTTCGCCGTGACGCTGGCGGTCTTTTCATCCACTGCAATACTGATCAAGCCCAATACCGGGCTGGCGGGCAGCACATCATCGGCCAACAACTTTTGCCACGGGCGCCCGGCCACAAACGCAGCAGAACACACGCCCTTGGCCGCCATGCCGGCCGCGTTCTGCGGGATGCCCAGGTACATCAAAGCCACGATGGCCAGCGTCACCAAAGCCACCAGCAGGCCCAAGGCCATCAACAAAGCGCGTTTGATTAAGCCCGATGCGTTCACCATAAGAATTCCCGGTAGAAATGCAAGGGCTCACTCTAACCCATGCGCCAGACCATGGAACAATAGCGCCATGCCTTATTTGCCCACCTTCATCGCTCCGGCCCGCTTTACCGACCCGGCTGCCGCGCTGGCGCGCGCCCGCGAAATTTACGACACCAGCATCGCCCACTTGCGTAGCGCCATGCAGCGCTTTGTAGCCGGCGACAATTTGCCCGGTCATGTGCGCGCCTGCTACCCGTTTGTGCGGGTCCAGACCGACACCGTGTCGCGCCTGAACTCGGCAGAGAGTGCCCGCCTGAGTTACGGTTTTGTCGCCGGCCCGGGCCGCTTCGAGACCACCTTGAGCCGGCCTGATCTGTACGCCGAGTACTACCTGGAGCAATTCACCCTGCTGCTGGAAAACCACCAGGTTGAGCTGGAAGTGGGCACCAGCGCGCAGCCGATCCCGGTGCATTTTTCCTTTGCCGAAAACGATCACATCGAGGGCAACCTTAGCCCTGAGCGACGCCAGTTGATGCGCGACGTTTTTGATCTGCCGGACCTGGCCGCCATGGACGACGGCATTGCCAACGGCACACATGTGTCACGGCCGGGCGAGGCGCAACCGCTATCACTCTTTACCGCGCCGCGAGTCGACTATTCGCTGCACCGCCTGCGCCACTACACCGGTACCGCGCCGGAGCATTTCCAGAACTTTGTGCTGTTCACCAACTACCAGTTTTACGTCGACGAGTTTGTCCGGCTCGGGCATGAGGCGGTGGCCAACCCAAACAGCGAGTACATCGCGTTTGTGGAACCCGGCAACGTCGTGACGCGCCGCCTTGGTACGCCGGCGCCAGAGGGTGACGAGTTGGGCAAGATACCACCACGTCTGCCGCAAATGCCGGCTTATCACCTGATGCGCGCGGACCGCAGCGGCATCAGCATGTGCAACATCGGCGTCGGCCCGGCCAATGCCAAGACCATCACCGACCACATCGCCGTGCTACGCCCGCACGCCTGGATCATGCTGGGACATTGCGCCGGTCTGCGCAACTCGCAGCAACTGGGCGACTACGTGCTGGCACATGGCTATGTGCGCGAAGACCACGTGCTGGACGAAGAACTGCCGCTGTGGGTGCCGATTCCGGCGCTGGCCGAGATTCAGGTGGCGCTGGAAGCGGCGGTGTCGGAAGTGACGCAGCTCAAGGGCCCGGAACTCAAACGCATCATGCGCACCGGCACCGTGGCCAGCACCGATAACCGCAACTGGGAGCTGCTGCCCGACAATGGCCCGCAGCGCCGTTTCAGCCAGAGCCGCGCGGTGGCGCTGGACATGGAAAGCGCCACCATCGCGGCCAACGGTTTCAGATTTCGGGTGCCCTACGGCACGCTATTGTGTGTGAGCGATAAGCCGCTGCACGGCGAGATCAAGTTGCCCGGCATGGCCAATCACTTCTACCGCGAACGAGTGGACCAGCATTTGCGCATCGGCATGCGCGCCATTGAACTGCTACGTCAGCAGGGCGTTGACCAGTTGCACAGTCGCAAGTTGCGCAGCTTTGCTGAAGTAGCGTTTCAGTAAATTTGACTTCACACGCATTTGGGTTTGAGTCGGCGGGAGTGGGGCGGATGCCGGCGGCTCATACGCTTCGCTTTTTGAAATCGCCGCCAACATCCACCCCACCCCCGCCTTGCGCCGTTGCGTGATCCAAGTCCGATCTGGGTGCTCATTGGGGCAGCGGTGCGAACTACGGTTTCAGGCACAAAGCGGGCACCCACCGGAACCGCGCAAGACCCAACGAAAAGTAAGAAGCCGACTTTCGATTTTCCCGGAACCAGCCGTTCGCATCTCAGGCCAGAAACGCGGAAGCTGTCACCCAAGGGCGATAATCAATTTTTCCGGTTGACCGGCTCTTCTGCAGCGACTGCAGTCCTTCGAGGACGCCGCCCAGTTTGATATGAAGCAGAGGGCGGCTTCGCCGCAAGTGTTGCGGTCCGATTACCTCCAACGTTAAATTGCATGTTGCACCTTGATATTTTGTAGATACAATAAAGTATGCTCACATGGGACGAACCAAAGCGCAAGCTGAACCTCAAGAATCATGGGCTTGATTTCGTTGGTTGCGATGCAGTCTGGGAGCACTTCACAGTGACTCGCGAAGACAAGCGGCAAGACTACGGCGAGGAACGCTTGGTTTGCTTCGGTCTATTAGATGCAGATGTGGTTGTGATGGTTTACACGGAGCGTTCTAAAGGGCCTCACGTGATATCGCTGCGAAAGGCAGAAAAACATGAAGCTCGCTACTACCGCCAAGTTGCCAAAGAAAACCTCGGCTAAAGTTGACGACCCGGACAATCCAGCGTGGACTGAAGGCATGCTGGGAGCACCGGTTCTTAAACGCGGGCGCGGACCACAGGTCACTCCCACGAAGGTGCTCACCTCGGTTCGTTTGGATGCGGATATTTTGGAGTTCTTCAAGGCGCAGGGTAGTGGCTACCAGTCACGGATTAACGCCGCGCTTCGTACGGAAGTGGAACGAAATTTAACTAGTCGTCCAAGAGCGACGACGCGCAAGCACGTCGCGGCTTGACTTCGATGTTAAAGCGACAAACCATAGGATTTGGGTGACCGCTGCCTGGAAATTCGGGAAGTCGGCTTCCAGCCCTTTGTTGAAGGTGGTGGCAGCGTCGATCAGTTGTCAGGGGCTATAGCCGCAATGGGCTGGAATCGGTCAGCCAACTTACCAAATTACCTCCTCCAAACCTGACTTTGAGATCTGCAATTTTGCCAGGCCACAAGGAGTAATTTTTCCTTGCGCACCCGTAGTCAAAGAGCGACTAGTGGGGCGCAAACGGCGCCGACCCATAGATTCGATTTCAACATAGTGAAGTTTGCCCATCAAATGTGCGGCCAGAGCCCGTCAACATTGCGCAAGCGGCCACCAAATCAGGAGCACCTATGGATTTGTGTGTGCTCAATGGACCGCCGCTGGCATGAAGAGCCCGACATTTTGGCGGAATAATTGGAGCGGTCTGACCAGCAGGCCGCAATCTGATGGGAATTCGGCGCACAATTGTCGAAAAAATACAATGGGTATGGGGGAAATCCACGTCATCCAAACGGAGGCTTGCCATGTGGAAATTGCTTCTTGTGCTGTATTGCATACTCACCCTGTCGGGATGTGAAAAGCCGCCCGTGACAGCAGGCACATCCGGTAGCACGTCAGCGCGCCAGAAGGTCACCATCGCACTCGTAAACCAGCCGCAAAGCACCCTAATTTTCGTCGCCATGAAGAAGGGTTATTTTTCGGACGAAGGGCTCGATGTGCAGGCGCTGCCGCAGTCCAATGGCAAGCTGGCGCTTCAATCGATGGTCCAAGGCAAGGCAGACTTTGCCACGGTGGCGGAAACACCCGTCATGTTCAGCATTCTGCGCGACGAGCGAATCTTTGTGATTGCCAATATCGAGACCAGCACCGCCAATGACGCGGTGATTGCGCGGGTCGATGCGGGCATTGCCAAGCCCGCCGACTTGAAAGGCAAGCGCATCGGTTTTATGCCGGGGACGACGATCGATTTTTTTCTTGACTCGTTTTTAATCGCGCAGGGACTGACGCGCCTGGACATCACACCTATCCCTCTCAAACCCGATGAGATGCTGGACGTGCTGTTGACAAAAAAAGCGGACGCGGTGGCAGCCTGGAACTACCCACTGACTCAGATCAAACGACGGCTTGGCGCGCAAGCGGTGACCTTCTACGACCGGCAAATCTATACCGAACACTTCAACATCGCCGCCATGCAGGAATTTGTCCGGCAAAACCCGCAGACCGTCACCGCCCTGCTGCGCGGCCTGGTTCGGGCCGAGGATTTTGTGACCAGCCATGCGAATGAGGCGCAAGACATTGTTTCCGATGCCATCAAGGTCGACAGAGACCTGGTCAAGGAGGTGTGGGATGTGATGATCTATCGGGTGCGGCTCGACCAGAACCTGCCGATTACGCTGGAGGATGAAACGCGCTGGGCCATGAAGAACAAGCTGACAGATCAGGCGGTGATGCCAAACTACCTGAGCTATATCTACGTCGATGGACTCAAGGCCGTGAAGCCTGGCGCGGTCCGGATGGATCGCTAGAGCGCTTATGCGCATCGCAACACAACTTAAGCTCAGCGCCATGGCAACCCTCACCGCCTTGGTGATTTTGTTGCCGCTGGTGGTCATGACATGGCAGACCTTCGACCGCGCGCGAAGCAACAGCGATCTTGCCGAGGCGATCCATCGCAACTTCTTCGAGCGGCTTTCCTTTCGGGATCAGTATTTTCTCTACCGCGAAGACCGTATCCGACAGATATGGGACGAAAGCAAAGCGCAGGCAGACGCGCTGCTGGGGTTGGCCAAGACCGAGTTCGGCAGTGAAGTCGATCAACAGGCGTTGGAACGGGTGCGCGTGGCAGTTGACGACACGGTCACCATTTTTCATCGCATTGTGGACAACACGCAGGCACTG
>SESD01000008.1_pt1 | contig 121056 bp, 120 predicted proteins | sample 3171411 | NCBI WGS metagenome assembly SESD01 (sample SAMN06051880, study PRJNA518727) | freshwater metagenome | biome: subpolar coniferous forest; feature: holomictic lake; material: water; isolation source: holomictic Lake 442, 16.5 m depth | place: Canada: near Kenora, Ontario | collected...
CCGCACGACTAAAGGCAGAACAAGAGGCAGCGCAAGCTCGTGCTGCGAACGAGGCCACGATATCGTTCGCAGCAGAAGAGGGGCCGCCACAGGTCCAGGTGGGTGGATACGGTCCCACCAACAAGGCCCCCTCCTATCCGCACATAGCACGTCGCATGGGACTGCAAGGTAAGGTAGTATTGAACGTGGAGGTGTTAGCAAATGGCTCGTGCGGTCAGATTAATGTCGCCCAGAGTAGCGGCCATACCGCACTAGATAACAATGCCCTGTCGGCCGTGAAGACCTGGCACTTTATCCCCGCAACCCAGGCCGGCAAAGCAATCAACAAGTGGCACCAAGTACCCATTATTTTTTCTTTGAAAGATAACTAACCATGAACCTCGCTGCTCATCATTCCCAAAGCAACCTATTCTCAGTGGACTCCTCTGTGGTGGCCGGCACGCTACTACTGCTTATCCTCCTGTCCGTGGCGACTTGGTCAATCGCATCGCTCAAGCTCTGGCGACAGCTACGCAACGACAAAACAAAGCGCTCCTTTAGCGACTCCTTCTGGGCGGCACGCGACTGGAACGCGGCGGCCGTGGTAGCGCAACAGGGCTCCGGCGACTTGGCGCGACTAGCTCAGGCAGGCTTTGCCGAGATAAAGAACCTGAACGCCGAGCAACAAGACCTAGAGCACCTCGGTGCGCCGCAAGATGTACTAGAGCGCATGCTGCGCCAGCAGGTTGCAAACATTCAGCGCTACCACGAGCGCGGCTTGGCCGAGCTCGCCACCATAGGGTCGACCTCGCCCTTCGTCGGCCTGTTCGGAACCGTGTGGGGTATCATGCACGCCCTGCAAGACATCAGCGCGAGCGGGACGTCCAGCCTCGACGTGGTAGCCGGACCGATAGGCGAGGCGCTCATTGCGACGGCCATCGGGATCGCTACGGCACTGCCTGCGGTGCTCGCCTACAACTACTTCTTGCGTCGCCTGCGCGTGCAAATAACTGAGCTAGAGAATTTCTCGCACGACTTTGTGCGGCTAGCGCTTAAGCATAACTTTAGGATGTGAGGTCGTCATGGCAATAAATAACTCTGATCAGATGGGGATGATGAGCGAGATCAACGTGACGCCGTTGGTCGACGTGATGCTGGTGCTGCTGGTGGTATTCATTGTCACCGCACCGCTCCTGACCCCGCAGTCACTTAAGGTCACCCTACCCAAGACCACAGCGACCACCTCCTCCGAGCCGACGAAGTTGGCCCCCGCAGTCCTGACCGTGGATGCCGCGGGACACATCGAGCTTGATCACACCGTGCTGAGTGATGCACAGCTGGCGACCACCCTCAAGCAGCGCGCCACCGATCCGCAATTCCAGATGAAGATCGAGGCCGACAAGTCCGTCCCCTACGGACGCGTGGCGGAATTTATGGCGATCGCACAGAATGCCGGGGTCACCAACCTGTCCTTTATAACGGTTCGTCGATAGCCAGCTCACACAGCCCTTGATGGACACGACAGCGGGTAGCTGTTCTCCCGCCCTCAAAAAATAAGTGATGTGCGTAATGGCGTTATAATTGGGCCACCATGACCGACCGTTACGCCGTAATCGGCAACCCCATCTCGCACAGCAAGTCAGCGCTCATTCACGCTCAGTTCGCACACCAGACCGGGCAGGACATAAGCTACGAGAAGATTCTCGCCCCGCTGTCCGACTTCCGTGACACCGTGCTCGGGCTCCGTAATGACGGATACCGTGGCATCAACGTGACCGTCCCATTCAAGTTCGAGGCGTTCCAGCTTGCCACCCAGCTCACCGCGCGCGCGGAAGCTGCCCAGGCAGTGAACACGCTCAAGTTCACCGGCACCACCATCCTCGGTGACAACACCGACGGGGCGGGACTGGTGACGGATATCGAACAGAACCATGGCTTTAAGCTGCGGGGCAAGCGTGTGCTTCTGATGGGTGCGGGCGGGGCCGCGTACGGCGTCACGTTGCCGCTACTCGATGCGGGTGCAATCCTTACCGTGGTCAACCGGACCGAGGACAAAGCACACCAACTGGCCGCCCTATTTACAAAGCATGGCCCCGTTCACGGTAGCGGCTACCTCGCACTCTCGGGCTCGCAGTTTGATTGTGTGATCAACGCAACCTCTAGCAGCCTAGCAAACTCACTCCCGCCACTCCCGCGAGCCAGAAACACGTCCTCCCCAGGCACAAAGGATGCGCAGCGCGGGGGCATCTTTGCACCCAACGCCTTGGCCTACGACATGATGTACGGGCAAACAACACCCTTCATGCTCTTTGCCAATGATGAGGGCGCGGCCAGTGTCGCGGACGGCCTGGGCATGCTGGTTGAGCAGGCGGCCGAGTCATTCTTCTTGTGGCGCGGTGTGCGTCCAGACACCGCCCCCGTCATCTCAGAGCTACGCCTGGCCTAGGGACGGGATACGTCATGAAAAAGATATGGTGGGGGGTGAGGCGTCTGGTCGTGATATTGGCGCTGCTACTCTTCTTCTATCAGGTGTGGATCTTTGCACACATCGCGTGGTGGGTGGGCCACAACCCCTCGACCAGCGCTTTCATGGACCAGCGCCTCGTCGCCATGCAGCACAGGCACCCCAATGCCGAGCTCAGCCACCAGTGGGTGCCCTACTCAAAAATATCCAACGACCTCAAGCGCGCGATCATTGCCTCCGAGGATGCAAAGTTCGTCGATCACGAGGGCTTCGACTGGGACGGCATCCAGAAGGCCTACGAAAAAAATATGCGCAAAAAGAAAATCGTCGCGGGCGGATCCACCATCAGCCAGCAGCTGGCCAAGAACCTGTTCCTGTCCACCAAGCGCACCCCATGGCGTAAGGTAGAGGAGGTAATCATCACCGTCATGCTCGAGAGCGTGATGAGTAAGCAGCGCATATTCGAAATCTACCTGAACGTCATCGAGTGGGGTAACGGTGTCTTTGGTGCGGAGGCCGCTGCCCAGTACTACTACCACGTTAGCGCCGCACAACTGTCTGCGCCAGACGCCGCCAGGCTGGCGGCAATGGTCCCGAATCCGCGCTACTACGACCAGCACCGCGAGGCGAGTGGCATGCTAAGAAAAACGGAGATCATCCTGCAGCGCATGACGGACGCGGAGATTCCCTAGTCGCCACCCAGACAGCCAGCGGCTCAGGATGTAAGATATATTGGTGCATCCTCCGTGCTGAGTGTTGAGCGTCTCAGCCCCTAATTTTTCATCAAGGCGTTTATTACTAACTAAGGAAGTTACGTGCAGCCAGTTATATCAGTCAAAGACCTCACCAAGACCTACGCATCAGGCTTTGTGGCGCTCAAGGACATCAACCTCCAGATCCAGCGTGGGGAGATATTTGCCCTACTGGGTCCCAATGGGGCCGGTAAGACAACGCTCATCAATATCATCTGCGGGATCGTCAATCCGACCCACGGCAGGGTAACAGCAGACGGCCACGACATCATCACCGACTACCGCGCGGCCAGATCGAGGATTGGCCTGGTGCCGCAGGAGCTCTCCACCGACTCCTTCGAGACCGTCTTGTCTGCGGTTAAGTTCAGTCGCGGCCTGTTTGGCAAGGCACCCAACCAAACCTACATCGAAAAAATACTGTGCGACCTGTCCCTGTGGGACAAGAGAAACGACAAGATCATGACCCTGTCGGGTGGCATGAAGCGTCGGGTCATGATCGCCAAGGCCCTGTCCCACGAGCCACAAATTCTATTCCTTGACGAGCCCTCCGCCGGTGTGGACGTTGAGCTACGTCACGATATGTGGGAGATGGTACGAGGCCTTCGCACCAGCGGGGTCACCATCATCCTAACCACACACTACATCGAGGAGGCCGAAGAGATGGCCGACCGCATAGGGATCATCCATAAGGGGGAGATCATCTTGGTGGAGGACAAGGCCAAGCTGATGGACAAGCTCGGCAAGAGGCAGCTCACACTGCACTTGCAGTCGCCCCTAGAGCGTATCCCCGCAGATCTCACCCAGTACCCACTCGAGCTATCGGCAGGCGGCAGTCAGCTGACTTACACGTTTAGCACCCGGGGTGAGCAGACAGAAATTTCAGACCTCTTTCAACGGCTCGCGCAGCACGGGATTGGCTTCAAGGATCTCGAGTCCAGCCAGAGTTCGCTGGAGGATATTTTCGTCAACCTAGTCAGTGAGCGAGTATGAACATCCACGCCATCAGGGCGATCTATCTTTTTGAGCTGGCACGCACCTGGCGCACGATCATGCAAAGCATCGCGTCGCCTGTCATCTCAACCTCGCTCTATTTCGTCGTATTTGGCTCGGCGATCGGCTCACGCATGACCGAGATCGACGGCATCAGTTATGGGGCATTTATTGTTCCCGGGCTAATCATGCTGGCCCTGATGACAGAGAGCATCTTCAATGCCTCCTTCGGCATCTACATGCCCAAGTTTTCTGGGACCATCTACGAGATCCTGTCCGCCCCCATCTCTTACGTGGAGATCGTGATCGGCTATGTTGGAGCCGCCGCCACCAAGTCAATCATCTTAGGGCTACTCATTCTTGCCACGGCCCAGTTCTTCGTCTCCTTTGAGGTCGAACACCCACTGTGGATGCTCACCTTCCTAACGCTCACCGCAATAACCTTTAGCCTGTTCGGTTTTATTATCGGCGTTTGGGCGGATGGCTTTGAGAAGCTGCAGGTTATACCGATGATGATCATCACGCCGCTAACCTTTCTGGGCGGCAGCTTCTACTCGATCAGCATGCTGCCACCCCTATGGCAAAAAATTACACTACTCAACCCAGTCGTCTACCTAATTGATGGGTTCCGATGGAGCTTCTACAGCACCTCAAACATCAACCTGATCGTCAGCCTTGGCATGACCCTGACCTTCCTCGCGATTTGCATAGCGATCGTGTGGTGGATCTTTAGGACGGGGTACGGGCTTAAGAATTAATCGTCCGACGCGTGCCAGCAACCTGGACGAGCAATTGGCGCTAGACACAGAAGTGGGGACCTAAAAAAATGCCGCTTCCATGGACAAGATTGCGGCACAAGATGGAGTTACGTGTGAATCATGGGGTATGCCGAACGAAACATCTGTTCGCCAGCCAACATAATACTAAAATTAATGTTATCAATAAGTTATTTGGTACAATATGCGGGATCTCTCCCCAAGCATTCACCCACTGGGACAAGCCCCAGCAGGCAAAGGGTGGGTAGTTTGGAAATTGGAGTAAGTTTGGTAGAATGCTGGGGCTTTTTGAATTTTAACCAAAGCAGGAGGAGTTACATGTCTAGTATCGAACAGCGTGTTAAGAAGATTGTTGCTGAGCAACTCGGCGTTAACGAAACGGAAGTGAAGAATGAATCTTCGTTCGTCAATGACTTGGGTGCCGACTCACTGGATACAGTTGAGCTGGTGATGGCACTAGAGGAAGAGTTCGAGTGCGAGATCTCAGACGAGGACGCTGAGAAGATCACCACGGTACAGCAGGCAGTTGATTACGTTACCAACCATCCCAAGTAATTCATCCTATAGCTTTCCCCTAAAATAACGGAGTTTAGTTTGACCAAACGCAGAGTCGTCATCACCGGCTTGGGCATTGTCTCGCCTGTTGGTACGGGAGTCGCCCAAGCATGGGACAGTATCGTCAATGGCAGATCGGGTATCACACGCATCACCCGCTTTGATGCCAGCCTTTTTGCGTCGACGATTGCCGGGGAGGTGGCGGGCTTCGATGTAACTCAGCACCTCCCAGCCAAGGACGCGCGACGCATGGACGCATTCATTCACTACGGCCTGGTGGCCGGCATGGAAGCGATCAAAGACGCCGGCTTCGAGGTAACCGAACAGAATGCGGAGCGTATCGGCGTCAGCATCGGATCCGGCATCGGCGGGCTACCCATGATCGAGGATACCCACAACGATTACCTCGCGGGGGGACCACGCAAGATCTCACCTTTCTTTATTCCCGGTACGATCATTAACATGATCTCCGGCAACCTGTCCATCAAGTACGGATTTAAGGGGCCCAACCTGTCCATCGTGACGGCCTGCTCCACCGCCACCCACTGCATAGGCGATTCAGCTCGACTGATCGAGTACGGGGACGCCGATATTATGATCGCGGGTGGCTCCGAGGGCTCGGTCTGCGCTCTGGCGTTGGGAGGGTTCTCAGCTGCGCGTGCCCTCTCCACTCGTAATGACGATCCAGCCACCGCCAGTCGCCCATGGGACAAGGACCGGGACGGATTTGTTCTGGGGGAGGGTGCCGGGGTTCTGGTATTGGAAGAGTACGAGCACGCCAAGGCTCGCGGAGCGAAAATTTACGCCGAGGTGGTCGGCTACGGTATGAGCGCAGACGCATACCACATGACTGCGCCACGCGAGGACGGCGAAGGTGCCGCGCGCTGCATGAGCAACGCCTTACGCAACGCCAGTCTCAACGTGGATCAGGTTGACTACATCAACGCGCATGGCACCTCGACCCCGCTAGGCGATTTGGCCGAGACCATGGCCATGAAGCGCTGCCTAGGTGAACACGCAATGAAGGTCAAGGTGAGCTCCACCAAGTCCATGACCGGCCACCTGCTAGGGGCTGCAGGCGGCGTTGAGGCGATATTCTCAGCGCTCGGCATCTACCACCAGATTGCCCCGCCCACCATAAACATATTCAACCAGGATGAAGCGTGCGATATGGACTACGTGCCCAACATTGCACGCAACATGGCCATCAATGTCGCCATGTCTAACTCCTTTGGCTTTGGTGGCACCAACGCCACCCTGGTGTTTCGTAAGGTCTAGCACGCTTGCACGTCTCAGAGGGTCACGTACTGATCAATGGTGTGTCGAGAGACCGGCTCAGCATTCACGACCGCGGCCTGCTCTACGGTGACGGTGTGTTTCGTACGCTACGTGTGCTCGATGGGCACCCACAGCATTGGTCCCGCCACTACCTCAAGTTACAAAAAGACTGCACCGCAGTTGGCCTAACTTGTCCGGAAAAAGCTCTGTTGTCCGAAGAGCTGCAGAGCCTGATCCAGCGGCAACCGAATGGCATAGCAAAGATCATCATCACACGTGGCGAGCAAGCAATCCGCGGTTACGCACCCCATAAAGATGCAGTCTCAACGCGCATCATTAGCCTCTCTCCCCCTGCCACCTTCCCAGACAGTCATTGCTCACACGGCGTAAGCCTCAGGGTGTGCGACCTGCGCCTCGCTCACCAGCCAAGGCTGGCGGGCATCAAACACCTAAACCGCTTAGAGAATGTTCTGGCTGCCGCAGAATGGTGTGACCCCAGCATCGCGGAGGGTCTGCTCTTGGATGTTACTGACAACGTGATCGAGTGCACGCGCAGCAACCTCTTTGTGGTGTGCGACGGCGCCCTACTCACACCCGACCTATCTCTCTGTGGCGTCGCGGGGGTGCAACGAGAGCGTGTCATCGAGTGGGCTGCCGAGCACGAGGTGCCCTGCTGCGTGAAGCAGTTTGGTCTGGCCGAGTTGCTCGTCGCTGATGAGGTATTCCTAGTGAACAGCGTGATCGGACTGTGGCCAGTGCGCGAGCTGCCTGGTCGCACATGGGGCTCCCACCCAATCTCGGCAGCAGTACTGCAATGGCTAAGCCATGCGTCTGATTAATCGCCTGCTACTTTGTGTTGCGCTCCTGGTCGCACTCCTGGCCGGGGCAATTGGCTACTATGTTATCCACCCCCTCACCTTTCCCACCCTGCCCTTAAGGTTTTCCCTAAGCCAGGGCAGCAGCCTAAGTCTCGCGGCACAGCAGATGCGCAAGGCTGGCGCACTCCCGGACGAGTGGAGGTTTATCTGGCTGGCACGTGCGCTCAGAAAGTCCGCCCACGTACAGGCCGGCGACTACGAACTAGAGAGCGCAGTCACCCCGCTGGAGCTGTTAAACACCATAACAAATTGGCAGTCCACCCAAAGTGGGGTCAGCATCATCGAGGGCTGGACGTTCGAACAGTCGCGCGCAGCATTGAACGCCAATCCGGTGGTCAAACACGATAGCGCAAACCTGTCCGAAGCAGAGATTCTCAAGCGCATTGGCGCGACGGAAGCCCATGCAGAGGGACTGCTCTTCCCAGACACCTATTATTTTTCCAAAGGCACGAGCGATCTCGCCTTGCTTCGGCGCTCCTACCAGGCCATGCAGAGACACCTACAGGAGTCTTGGCAAAAGCGTACGCCTGGCCTGCCCATTGCATCAGCCTATGAGGCATTAATTTTGGCCTCCATCGTAGAAAAAGAAACGGGGCAGCCTGGTGATCGCGGCAAGGTGGCAGCCGTATTCATAAATCGCCTACGCAAGGGCATGCCATTGCAAACTGACCCGACGGTAATTTACGGACTAGGAAATAAATTCAACGGGAACCTGCGCAAACGTGATCTTACAACTGACACGATCTACAACACATACACTCGCGCCGGCCTGCCGCCAACGCCAATTGCACTACCCGGACTGGCGTCAATACAGGCGACTCTTCATCCCGCACCCACCGATGCCCTGTACTTTGTGGCGCGTGGGAATGGCAGTTCGCAATTTTCTGTCACGCTGGATGAGCACAACAACGCGGTACGTCACTACCAAAAACAAACACATGGAACCCCCTCACCCAGATGACGGGCGCTCACGCACATAATACTTTTGATTTAGGCTATGCTCTTCCCTGCTGAACTAACGCACCGCCCGTGCAATCGTATACAATGCCGCGCTATTTTATATTGAACGAAAATAAACCACCCAATGCTAGACATTAGCAATCTTACTTGTAGCCGCGGGGATCACCTGCTATTTTCTGATCTGAGCTTTTCTCTGTCGATCGGCGAGTTGCTACAGGTTCAAGGAGTAAACGGCAGCGGAAAGACTAGCCTGCTGCGTACCCTGTGCGGGCTTATGACGCCAACCGCAGGAGAGATTCGCTGGCGCGGACAAAGCACCTCTGAAATGGGTGATGAATTTCATGCCGAGATGATTTATGTCGGTCACTTAAATGGCCTCAAGGACGAACTCAGTGCACTAGAAAATCTGCGTATCAGCGCAGGACTGGCTGGCCACAAGACCGATGACAAGCAAATAACCGTGGCCTTGCATCGTATGGGCTTGCGTGGTCGGGAAGCCCTCCCCATAAAGTTCCTGTCCGAAGGGCAGCGACGGCGTGTGACGTTGGCCAGGCTGCTGTTAAGTGGCGCACCCCTGTGGGTTCTAGATGAGCCACTCACTGCCCTGGATGTGACTGCGGTTGAGCTAATGCAAGAACTGATTGGTGAGCACCTTGTGAACGATGGCATGGCAGTCTACACGACCCATCAACCGCTACAGGTAGCAGGAGTGACGACGCGATGTCTCGCCCTATCCTAAAAAAGATATCTCTGGTTGGCCTGCTGGGGCTGATGATTCGCCGTGATCTTTTATTGGCCGTACGTCGTCGTGCTGATGTACTAACCACGCTAATTTTTTTCATTATAGTGGCCAGCCTATTCCCCTTAGCCATAGGGTCAGAGATGGGCACGTTGCGAACCATTGCGCCCGGCGTGGTATGGGTGGCAGCCTTGCTAGCCTCGATGCTGTCACTGGGAAGGATGTTCTCAGCGGACTACCTAGATGGCACACTAGAGCAGATGATGCTGGCGCCACAGTCTTTATCTACAATCGTGCTGGCCAAGATCTTTGCACACTGGGTCGTTTCCGGCCTACCCCTAGTGATCATCGCTCCGATCTTGGGTCTGCAATTTGACATGTCGGCACAGGCACTGTGGGTACTAATCTTTTCGTTGCTGCTTGGCACACCGATACTCAGTATGGTGGGCGCGGTGGGCGCGGCACTCACGCTGGGACTGCGTGGCGGTGGCGCACTGGTATCATTGCTGGTGCTGCCACTTTGTATACCGGTATTAATTTTCGGAGCTGGCGCCGTAGAGGCTGTTGCAAGTGGCTCGAGCGTAAGCTCGCACCTAGCCCTGTTGGGGGCGCTGCTGTTGGCAGCGCTAACGCTGTCACCATGGGTGACAGCGTTAGCGCTACGTATTTCAATGGAATAAAGATGCCTGCGCATCAATTTGAGTGACCGTTATTTATGAACCTGTTTAAATATTCTTCGCCGAGCTCGTTCTATGGGGTAGCCGGAAAAATGATTCCCTGGCTTGCTTGGTCAGCCGCAATCTTATTTGTTGCTGGCCTGTACATAGGTTTTTTTGTGGCGCCATCTGACACCCAGCAAAGCGAGGCGTATCGCATCATGTTTATACATGTGCCCACCTCCATCCTCTCCATGTTCATATACCTGATCATGGCAGGATACGCCGCGATAGGGCTAATCTTCAACACACGCCTATCTTCGATGATGGCCTCTGCGCTTGCGCCAACCGGTGCGCTACTCACATTCATCTCTCTGTGGACCGGGGCATTCTGGGGTAAGCCGATGTGGGGTACGTGGTGGGTGTGGGATGCTCGCCTGACGTCAGAGCTCATCCTGATGTTTCTTTATTTTGGTTTTATTGCCCTGCACTCCTCCATTGATGACCCACGTCGCGCTGACCGCGCGAGCGCACTGCTCGCCATAATTGGTTCGGTTAACGTTCCGATCATCTACTTTTCAGTCCAGTGGTGGAACACACTGCACCAAGGAGCAACGGTCAAACTCACCGGAACTAGCATGCACATCGCCATGCAGCAAGGCATGTACACCATGATCTTGGCTGTCTGGCTGTACGCAATCACAGTATCGCTGATGCGCGTACGTAGCATTATCCTGGAGCGTGAGTGCAAAGCACAGTGGGTGTCAGAGCTAACGGAGGTCAGACGATGAACTGGGGTGATTTTTTTGCTATGAATGGCTACGCCCTGTACGTATGGGGTTCGTACGGCATGGCGCTCCTAGCGCTATCAATCGAGATCACAGTGGTGCGTCGCAAGGGAATGGCCGTCCTTCGACGATTGCGCCTTGCGCGTAACACAGAAGATACAGTACTGTAGTCGTACGGCATTAAACCGCACCCATTTGTACAGCACGCCAACCAAACTGGTATTAAAATACGCACATGAAACCGCGCCACAAGAAATTTACATACATCATCCTGGCTCTGCTTGCACTGAGTGCGGCCGTTGGCCTGGTGCTGTATGCCCTATCTAACAACATCAGTCTGTACTTTACTCCGACCCAAGTCCTTAACAAAGAGGCCCCTCAGGGGCGCAGCTTTCGCATGGGCGGACTGGTCGTTGCAAACAGCCTAAAGCGACAGGAGGACGGTCTGACCGTACACTTCAATGTCACGGACACCGTCAAAAGTATGCCGGTCGTGTACAAGGGATTCTTGCCGGACCTATTTAAAGAGGGCAAGGGTGTGGTCGTTCATGGAAAACTGGAAACCGATGGGGTGTTCCGTGCAGATGAGGTGCTGGCCAAGCATGACGAAAACTACATAGCGCCCGAGGCCGCATACGCAATCAAGCAGGCCACAAAAGGGCAACCAAAAGTCAATCCAACATTGTCTCCAGGCGGCGTAACGCCCTAATACAAAGGCGCAACCCTTCTGGATCAGCGTCAACAGCAACGAACTCACGCATCAAAATTTTTAGACCCTGAACTGCCTTCCGCACGTTCAGACAAGATCGCAATGCGGCCTAAGCGTTGTGATCCCAAACTACAGTTTTCGCTGTAGCACTTTCAAATCAACTCAATCGCTCTGGAAAGAATTGCAAGCTCCGCGTCACCATTTAAGCAATCCTCCCAGTCGAGTGACACTCAAAAACAGTTATATATTTCAATTATCAAGACTTATCTTACTTCGAGAGATGGCTGGACTTGAATCGGCCCTCTATTTATGAAATACTTATGATAATTAGCTATTTATACTATATTTAATCCACTCTACCGCTTATGCAATTTGAACTATGGATGCTGCTTATTTTTCCGCTGTTTTTTGGTATGGGCTGGTTGGCAGCGCGCATCGACATTAAGCAACTAGTATTCGAGTCCAGCGTTTTGCCGCGCTCCTATTTCCAAGGGCTGAACTTTTTGCTCAACGAAGAGCAAGACCGAGCCATCGAGGCATTCATTGAGGTGGTCAAGATTGACCCCCAGACAATTGAGTTGCACTTTGCGCTAGGCAGCTTATTTCGGAAGCGCGGCGAAGTGGATCGGGCAATTCGCATGCACTTGAATTTAATTGAGCGCGCCGACCTCGACGAGGATAAGAAGCAGCAGGCCTTATTCGAGTTAGCCCAAGATTACTTAAGTGCTGGAATATTAAATCGTGCAGAAGAGTTGTTTGAAAAGTTACAAACCTCATCCTATGCTCAGGCCGCACTAAACTTCCTACTCGAGCTATATCAAAAAGAAAGGGATTGGCTGAAGGCAATCGATGTGACGCAACGTCTGGCTCTATTATCTGGTCAATCACATGGCAAGGAGGCTGCATTTTTCTATTGCGAATTGGCTGACGTAGAGATAACACAGCACCAAACAAATGGCGCAAGGATCTACCTAAAGCAGGCGCTACAAGAGAATCCCCTGTCCGTGCGCGCCACTCTCATGCTGGGCGACATAGAGAGCATGGCGAAAAACTTCTCAGATGCCATAAAGATTTGGCAACGCATCGAACAACAAAATCCAAAGTATCTTGCTCTCGTAGCCGAGCGCCTGCTTCAGGCCTATCATCAGATTGGGCTCACCGATACCGGCATAGAAATGTTACAAAATTATCTGACAAAGTACCCCTCGCTGGACCTAATGAATGCACTGTTTGATGCCATCCTGAAACGTGACGGCGCTGAGGCAGCCTACAGGCTGGTACGGGATGAGCTGCAACGAAATCCAAGCCTACTTGGCTTAGACAAGCTACTTGAGGCGCGGTTACTTGAGGAGTCAATCGAAAACCGCTCCGACGTGGAGATGGTAAAGAATTTAGTGCACCAGCACACACGCACACTGGCAATGCATCGCTGCATAACTTGCGGCTTTAAGGCACGCCAGTTCTACTGGCACTGTCCCGCCTGTCACGGCTGGGAGACGTACTCGCCACACAAAAATGAAGGGACCGGACTTCACGCATGAGCGATCCAAAGATAATTGTTGCCCTTGACTACTCAGACACAAAACTCGCACTTGAGTTGGCGGCGCGACTAGATCCCAAACTATGCCGTCTCAAGGTTGGTATTGAGCTCTTCACCGCAGCACAATCTCAACTAATTGAGAAGCTGATGCACAGAGGATTCGATATATTTCTTGATCTTAAATTTCACGATATCCCGAATACAGTATCACAGGCGTGCAAGGTCGCGGCATCACTAGGGGTGTGGATGACCAACGTACACGCACTAGGTGGCCGCAAGATGCTGGAGGCCGCACGCGACGCAATCAGTGGATACACTCGACCACCCAAGCTTATTGCTGTCACTCTGCTAACCAGCATGGAACAAGAAGATCTTGCCGATCTCGGAATTTCAGCTAGCCCAGCCGACCTGGTGCTGCGTCTGGCAAAACTTGCCTCCGCCAGTGGCTTGGATGGTGTGGTGTGCTCCGCCAGAGAAGCGGCCCTACTTCGTCAACATTGCGGTGATACATTTTGTCTGGTTACGCCAGGGATTCGTCCACTCGGTGCCGCAACCAATGATCAATCACGCACCATGACGCCATCTGCCGCCCTGGCAGAGGGGTCTAACTACCTAGTCATTGGTCGACCCATCACCCATGCCATAGACCCGTTACAAGCACTACAAGGCATCATCGAAGAAATTGGAGGGGCAGCATGAGCTTACTCTTGTCTTCAATCTTAGATACATCAGTGGCAATATAAACAGCTACCTTCGAGAAAACCAATGCAGCCGATTGAAAAAAATATAGTAGATCCCATTGCGCACACTAATGAACGTGTTGTTCTGTGTATGAAATGGGGAACAAAGTACGGACCCGAGTACGTCAATCGTCTGTATGCCATGGTTAGGCGGCACCTACACGGATCATTTCGATTCGTTTGCCTTACTGACCAAAATGACGGAATACGTGCCGAGGTGCAGTGCCTACCCATTCCAGACCTAAAGCTACCAGACGGCATTCCTGAACGAGGCTGGAAGAAGCTAACCACCTTCGAGGCAAACTTACACGGGCTGCATGGCACCGCATTATTTCTTGATCTTGATATAGTGATTGTTGATGACATTGACTGCTTCTTCGAGCATCCCGGTGAGTTTGTGATCATCCACGACTGGAAGCGGCGCTGGCGTATCACCGGAAACTCCTCGGTTTATCGCTTCAATCTCGGCGCGCACGCCGACCTATTGGCCGAGTTCAGAGATAACCAAGCTCACGTACGACGTACCTTTAGACACGAGCAGGCCTTTCTCTCTGACTGGCTACATCGTCAGCACAGGATGAGCTACTGGCCGGATGCCTGGTGCCGCAGCTTCAAGTATCACTGCATCCCACACTGGCCAAAAAATTACTGGAAAGCACCAGCAATTCCAGTCGGGGGCCGCATCCTAATTTTTCACGGGGAGGTGAACCCGCCAGACGCCTTAGCGGGCAAGCGGAATAGAGGGCTTCGCTACATGCAAGCCGCGCCTTGGGTGTCCGAACACTGGACTGAATAAAACTAGGCACAGAAATCAGCCTCCTATGGATCCAAGCTCATTCTGACCATGAAACACGCATCAATCATATTCGGCAAACATCGTCAGAACAGTATCTTTAAGTCCGGCGTCGGGCCCAATGGCGGCGAGTTTTATTTACCGTACCGCCTACTACGTGAATCATTTCGTGAGGCCGGAGTAGAGCTCTCCACACCGGACATGAACATTCACCACGATGTTATATTTGAATTACACATCAACGCACAGCGTCGCCTCTCCAAAAAACCGGCCTACGCATACCTGTATGAAGACCCAATCATTCGACCGCTGAATGGCAAGGTGTCGTGGTTGAGTCAATACCGCAAGGTATTTACGTCAAATGAAACGCTAATCGATGATCGAACGATATTTCGTCTAGACTACCCAAACGACCTAAACTCACGGCCCGTCCCAAGCTTTTCTGAACGAAATTTATTCTGCGTGATGATCGCCTCAAATAAGGCACTACTTTATCCACATCCTTACAACTTACATAACAAGCGTGTGGAGACCATTCGCTACTTTGAATCACACGCCCCAGAATTATTCTCCCTGTACGGCAGAGGCTGGAACATTCCGGCGGTGCGGCCCGGCATCACTGGTCGCCTAATCAAGCGAGTAAACGAATGGCGTGCCAAGATCTTTTCTGGTCGACCGTTTCCAAGTTATCGCGGCCCAGTAGACAACAAGGCGGACATTTTGGATCGCACAAAATTCTCGATCTGTTACGAGAATTCCCGTGGCAGTCCTGGCTACCTTACAGAGAAAATTTTTGACTGCTTCACGAGTGGCTGCGTGCCAATCTATATTGGCACCACACACACCGTGCATCCAATTCCAAAGGGGTGTTACATTGACGGCGATCAGTTCGAAAGTTATGACGAGATGTTAATTTTTTTACAAGGCATCGACGCTGCCAGCTACGCTGGCTACCAGGCAGAAATACAGCGTTTTTTGACTTCTCCAGATAGCGTACGATTCACTAACGCACACTTTTGCAACTCCCTTGTCAGCTCAATAATGAGTGACTTTGCAGCATACGATGCGCCCACACTTAAAAAATAAGCCTGCCAACTCCCTCAACACCAACACTCTCATGCAATGTTAAGATACCAATCTTTGGTTTTGGGTTATACGGATGTATCACACTATTGAGCACTTTGTTGGCAACACCCCCCTGGTTAGACTCAAAAACATCCCCGGGATAACGAGCAACATCCTACTAGCCAAGCTGGAGGGTAACAATCCTGCCGGCTCGGTCAAAGATCGTCCGGCACTCTCTATGATCATGCACGCCGAAAAGCGTGGCGACATCAAGCCGGGCGACACCCTCATAGAAGCCACCAGTGGCAACACCGGCATCGCACTGGCAATGGCAGCAGCCATGCGAGGCTACAAGATGATACTGGTGATGCCGGAGAATCAGAGTATCGAGCGACGTCAAAGTATGCGTGCCTATGGCGCAGAATTAATACTAACCTCCAAGGAGGGAAGTATGGAATTGGCTCGTGATACGGCCAGCATGTTGCGTGATCAGGGTCGTGGACTAATCCTCGACCAGTTTTCAAATACAGACAATCCATTAGCGCACTACCAGGGGACTGCGCCTGAAATTTGGCGCGACACACAAGGCGGTATCACTCACTTCATTAGTAGCATGGGCACTACCGGAACTATCATGGGCTGTTCACGTTTTTTTAAAGAAAAAAATGCGGCCATTCAAATTATCGGCGTACAACCAGAGGATGGCGCACAAATACCTGGCATCCGAAAGTGGCCCGAAGCCTACCTTCCCAAGATATACAACACAAAGAATATAGACAGCATAGAAAGTGTTAGTCAGCATGAGGCGGAGGATTTAACCCGTCGCCTCGCAACTGAGGAGGGGATCTTCTGTGGTATCTCATCTGGTGGGGCGCTGGCGGTAGCACTGCGTGTGGCAAAAAATATTCAGGATGGGGTTGTTGTCTTTATTGCCTGCGATCGTGGAGATCGCTATTTGAGCACAGGCGTATTCCCAGAATAGCGCACGCCCAACTCAATTAAAATAAATAATGGACGCATGCGTCCATTATTTATTTTGACTCGATACGAAAGACCGCCTACCTAGAAGCGCGCTTCCGATCTTGCTCAGTGAGATATCGTTTGCGTACACGTATGGATAGCGGGGTTATTTCTACCAGCTCGTCATCATCAATAAACTCAACAGCGGACTCCAGGGTTAGTTGGATTGGGGTGGTTAATCGAACCGCCTCATCCGTACCGGAGGAGCGCACATTGGTTAACTGCTTGCCCTTAATTGGGTTAACCACAAGGTCGTTGTCTCGACTATGTATCCCAATAACCATGCCCTCATACAGCTTATCCCCAGGACTCACAAACATACGGCCACGATCCTCAAGCTTCCACAGGGCATAAGCTACAGCCTCGCCATTATCTTGAGAAATTAGAACGCCATTGTGACGACCTGGCATGTCCGGCTTAACCGGGCCATAGTCATCAAAAACGTGCGATATCAGACCAGTGCCACGCGTCATAGTCATAAAGTCACCCTGAAAACCGATCAGGCTTCGTGCCGGAATGCGGTACTCCAAGCGAACACGTCCGCGACCATCGGACTGCATGTCCTGCAAATCCCCTCGACGACGCCCTAATTCCTCCATCACGGCACCCTGATTTGTCTCTTCCACATCCACGGTGAGCATCTCATACGGCTCACACTTTTCACCATTAATCTCACGGAATACTACACGTGGCTTTGAGACCGCCAACTCAAATCCCTCTCGACGCATATTCTCCAACAGAATGGTTAGGTGCAGCTCACCTCGACCAGACACCAAGAAGGAATCTGTCTCTCCCGTGTCCTCCACTCGTAGTGCAACATTAACCAACAGTTCCTTTGTTAAGCGATCTCGAATTTGACGACTCGTCACAAACTTTCCCTCTTGTCCGGCCAGGGGGGAGCTATTAACCTGAAAGGTCATGGTCAGGGTAGGCTCATCCACCTTGGGCATGGGCAGTGCCTCTGGCTGATCGAGGTCGGCCAAAGTAACACCAATGCCAATATCCTCAATACCATTAACCAAAATAATATCGCCGGCACCGGCGCTTTCCATCTGCACCCGTTCTATACCCCGAAAACCCAACACCTGATTGACTCGCCCCCTCTTTGGGGGCTTGTCACCGTTCAACACCATAACATCTTGACCAGGCTTGATTCTGCCTCGTGTGACACGCCCAACCCCAATGCGTCCCACAAAGCTAGAATAATCCAGCGCAGAAATTTGAAATTGCAATGGCCCATCTATGTCGCCAACCGGGGCAGGCACATGCTTCAATACGGTATCAAATAACGGGCGCATATCATGGCTTTCACTAGCCAAATCCAATGTTGCATAACCATTCAATGCCGAAGCGTAGACTATTGGAAAGTCCATCTGCGCCTCAGTTGCACCAAGTTTGTCGAATAAATCAAAAGTGTGATCCACCACCCAATCTGGCCGTGCGCCAGGACGATCGATCTTATTGATCACCACTATAGGATGCAGGCCAAGCGCCAAAGCCTTGCGTGTAACAAAACGAGTTTGCGGCATGGGGCCCTCTACTGCGTCCACCAACAACAATACTCCATCCACCATAGACAGGACTCGTTCCACCTCCCCACCGAAGTCAGCATGGCCCGGTGTATCTACGATATTGATGTGTACGCCCTCGTACTCCACCGCACAATTTTTTGCCAAGATGGTAATGCCACGCTCTTTTTCAAGATCGTTGCTATCCATCACACGTTCAGCGATGTGTTGATGGGCGGCAAATGTGGCCGTCTGAGACAGCAGCTTATCCACCATGGTGGTCTTACCATGGTCAACGTGAGCAATGATGGCGATATTACGGATTGCGCGCGACATATGTACTACCTGACTATATTAAGGGCGCGCATTTTAACACAATGACATCGCTCAAAATTAAAATTCATCAAACGACCATTTTTGCATAGCAGCAATCGTCCGCCTACCCAGCCTCAGCCAGCCAAGGGCGCAATACAATTTTTTTATTGAAAATTCTATAAAGTGTGTATAATGCGGCACCGCTACAGTAGGCTATGTGGCGATGGTTCATCGTTTTCTGACCCCTGGTGTCTCTGACACTTCCTGCTTTACCGGTTAGCGACGATGTTTTGCGCTGGTAGAGTCTGTACTTATTCCTACTAAATTTTAGTGCGCGGCTTTTTGCCACGCATGCGCTTTAATGAATTATTAATCTAAGGAACAATTGTGCCTATTGAGAACACAGCTACACCCATAACAGTTACTACGTTTGCCTCTTTGAAATTAAACCCGCTCATTCTGAATGCCGTGCAAGAAGCCGGCTATACCATACCTTCGCCCATTCAGGCTGAGGCTATTCCGGAGGTGATGGCAGGTCATGATTTAATGGCTTCTGCGCAAACTGGTACCGGTAAAACAGCAGCCTTCATCTTACCCGCACTACATCGCATCGCCGAACCATCTGCTGTTCGAAGCAAGGGGCCGCGTGTATTGGTACTAACCCCCACACGCGAACTGGCACAACAAGTCTCAGATGCTGCTGCCAAATACGGTAAGAACATGCGTCTCAAGGTAGTAAGCATACTAGGTGGCATGCCCTATCCACTTCAAAACAAACTGTTATCTAACCCAGTGGATATCTTGGTGGCCACCCCAGGTCGATTAATCGATCACATTGAACGAGGTCGTATTGATTTCTCACGTCTAGAGATGTTGGTTTTGGATGAGGCTGACCGCATGCTAGACATGGGCTTTATCGATGACGTGGAGCGTATAGCCGCAGCCACCCCAGCCACACGTCAAACACTATTATTTTCCGCTACACTAGACGGCGCAATTGGCAACCTTGCAAAGCATTTACTCAAGAATCCAAAGCGGATCAGTGTTGCCGCTACACAAACACGCCATGAGCACATAGATCAACGCCTAATGTACGTAGACGACATGGCGCACAAGGGTCGTCTACTAGATCACCTGCTGCGTGACGAAAGCCTAAATCAAGCACTGGTGTTCACAGCCACAAAGCGTGATGCCGATGCATTGGCTGACAAGTTACTGTCTCAAGGGCACTCAGCCGCTGCCTTGCATGGCGATATGAATCAGCGAGAACGCAATCGCACCTTGGTCAATTTACGCCGTGGTCAGGTGCGAATCTTGGTGGCTACCGACGTGGCCGCACGTGGGATTGATGTCCCAGGAATCTCTCATGTGATAAATTTTGACCTACCCAAGGCAGCAGAAGATTACGTGCATCGTATCGGCCGAACCGGTCGTGCTGGCTCATCTGGCACTGCAGTATCTTTTGCATCCAGTCGTGATGCCGGAAACCTGCAAAAGATAGAGCGCTACACCGGGCAAAGCATCCCCGCACATACCGTTGCCGGACTAGAGCCAAAATTTAAGCCGCGCTCACAGCCATCCGTTACTCGCAGAAAGCCAGGTGGGTTTGGGCGTCACACGGCAAGCCCTAACGGCAATCGATCCGCCCATGCCGACACCTCCAGACGGGACAGTCAGCCACGTAATCGTTTCGGTGCAGATGCGCCTCAGCGTCATGGGAATACAAACAGCACAAGCCCAAGTGGGCAAGCGCGTCGTCCAGCGAATAGCTTTTCACAAGGGCGCGGCCATAACACCGGCAATCGCTAACCACCCGTAGCCTCAAGAAATAAACAAAAGACATGCCCCGGCATGTCTTTTGCGTTTTAATCTATCTTCTAGATTTAGAATAATAAAAATCAAAGATCTCCAGGCGCTCACTCGATAACTCAAGCTATTAAATATAGCCTGTTGTTTTGATGATCACTATCAACTATGCTTAACGTCATCCAATCTTGAAAATATGAAATTATGCCGATCAACATAAAAACATCCCAGGAAATAGAGAAAATGCGTATTGCGGGTCGCCTAGCCAGTGAGGTGCTTGATTACATCACGCCATTTGTACAAGCTGGCATCAATACTGGTGAAATTGATCGTCTGTGTCATGACTACATGGTCAATGTACAACAATGCATTCCAGCACCACTCAATTACGCACCACATGGGCACACCCCCTACCCAAAATCTATCTGCACCTCAATCAATCATCAGGTATGCCATGGGGTACCTGGTGAAAAAAAACTCAAGAATGGTGACATTCTAAATATTGACGTTACCACAATAAAAAATGGCTACCATGGCGATACAAGTCGCATGTTTTACATCGGGGAGACTTCCATACAGGCAAAACGTTTGTGCGAAACCACTTACCAAGCAATGTGGAAAGGAATACGCGCGGTAAGAGCGGGAGCCTATCTGGGCGATATCGGACATGCTATTCAGAGTTTTGTGGAATCTCTGGGCTACAGCGTAGTACGAGAGTTCTGCGGTCATGGAATAGGTAGCGTATTCCACGAAGATCCGCAAGTCTTGCACTATGGCAAGATGAAAAGTGGCCTAAAGCTTGAAGCTGGTATGATTTTCACTATTGAGCCAATGATCAACGCGGGCAAAGCCGGCATCAGTCAGCTTAGCGATGGTTGGACTATCGTGACCAAAGATCACAGCCTATCAGCTCAGTGGGAACACACCATTTTAGTAACCGAAATCGGCTTTGAAGTCCTGACCGTCTCTGTCGGCTCCCCACCCCCTCCGCTTTAAATTTTGTCGTGCACAACGTTGCAGAAATTCGTCAAAACCTACGTTCCGAACGATTACTCATACAGCGTGACTATGGGAACCACGCGCAACCATCCCGCCTACTAAAATCTCACACCAAGCTGGTAGATAAGCACTTATGCAAGGCATGGGAGCTACTCGCCATGCCAAAAAATATGACTCTCGTTGCCGTCGGTGGCTATGGGCGCAGCGAGTTGTACCCAAGATCTGACATTGATCTATTGGTACTTCTACCAGATGAAACCGATACAACATCACAAAATTCCTTAAAAGAATTTGTTGGCTTTCTCTGGGATATTGGTCTAGAAGTTAGTCATAGCATTCGCACCGTCACTCAGTGTATTGAGGAATCTGCAGACATTACGGTGCAGACAAACTTACTAGAGGCACGCCGCATTATCGGTGCAAAAAAACTATTCGAAAAGATGGTTAGCGCCTTAACCACGCACCTAGATTATCGAAACTTTTACACTGCTAAAAAAAATGAACAGGATAAGCGTCACGCAAGGTTTATTGACGCTGATTACAATCTTGAGCCGAATCTCAAAGAAAGCCCAGGCGGCCTACGTGATTTACAAACCCTTCTATGGATTAGTCGCGCCTGTAATCTAAGTTCTGCTTGGCGTGATTTAGCCAAAAAAAATATGATCACCATGCTAGAAGCTCGAGCGATCACACGTCACGAAAGACTATTACAAGATTTGCGCATTCGCCTACATTATCTATCTGGTCGACGCGAAGATCGTCTTCTATTTGATTATCAGACTGAACTAGCTCAGCAGCTACACATCACAGCCACGAGCACATATCGCCCAAGCGAACACATGATGCAGCGCTACTATCGAACCAAAAAGGCTGTGTTGCAGTTAAATGCCATACTTTTAAAAAATTTCTACACTCACCTATTCCCGGAAGATAGCGCGACCTGTCCACTAAATAAACGCTTCATGGTACGCAATAATTTACTCGAAATACATGATGAGAACTTATTCGAACGCGAACCATCTTCGATCATGGAGAGTTTTTTGCTGCTTGAAACGCATCCACATTTAAATGGATTTTCTGCCACCACTTTACGCGCCCTGTGGCGAGCGCGCCGAAAAATAGACGCGAAATTTAGACAAGATACTAAAAATCGTGCGCTATTCATGGCTATCTTGCGTCAACCACATGGTCTCACTCATACACTAAGATATATGAATCAAAATGATATCTTAGGTCAGTATCTACCTGCATTTGGTCGAATTGTTGGACAGATGCAACACGATTTATTTCATGTTTACACCGTAGACGAACACACACTGATGGTAATACGAAATTTGCGTCGCCTGAATCTAGTAGAGTACGCGCATGAAAATCCCTTGTGCACCAAGCTAATCAAAGATTTCCTACGTGTTGAAGTTCTGTATATCGCGGGGCTTTTCCATGATATCGCAAAGGGGCGTGGTGGCGATCACTCGATACTAGGATGCGCAGATGCTAAGCACTTTTGCAAACAGCATGAGCTAACACGTGAAGATACGGATCTGGTGATATGGTTAGTAAAATTTCACCTCATGATGTCTGCGACCGCACAAAAGCAAGACCTATCCAATCAAGATGTAATTGCCAACTTTGCCGCCCACATAAAGGATGACCGTTACTTAGTCGCATTGTACCTATTCACCGTAGCAGATATTCGTGGCACCAGTCCAAAAGTTTGGAATACTTGGAAAGGCAAGCTACTGGAAGATCTCTTTTGGGCAACACGGCGATACATGATCGATGGGAAGATCGCTGATCAAGTCGGTGAAATTCGTACGCGCGCACTAGAGGCGCTCAGCTTGCACGCAGTTACCCCAGGAGGACACGAAGCACTATGGGCACAACTTGACATAGACTACTTCCTGCATCACGAGCCCAATGATATCGCTTGGCACACACGCCTATTAGAAACCAAGGTTGATGCTGGAACGACGATCGTGAAAACACGTCTAAATCATACAGAAGATGGCATTCAGTTGATGGTGTATAGCCCAAGTCAGCCTTACCTTTTCGTACGTATATGCAATTTTTTTGAGCGATTAAATTACAGCATCATGGATGCTAAAATTCACACCACCCACAATCACTACACATTGGGTAGCTTTCTAGTAATGGATGTTGGCAATGGCAAGCCTGCATATCGCGATATTATGAACTACATAGAACATGAACTATCGCGTGAAATAACCGCAATAGATAAGGCGATTTCACATAAACATGGGAGAATATCTCGTCAACTCAAACACTTCCCAATTCCATCCGAGGTAACCATCACGCCGTATAATAAAGACAGTTATTTGCTTTCTATTATCTCCGGGGATCGCCCGGGTTTATTAGCACGCATCGCGTACGTTCTAGCGCGGCACAACATAACAATACATAACGCCAAAATTAATACCTTGGGTGGACGGGCAGAAGATGTCTTCCAAATAGCCAACACGGCATCAATTCAATCCCAGGAAATAATAGCGTTGCGCGAAGAGCTCTTGCGGGACAGCTACTAAATATCAAAAGATATATGCAAATTGGTTACCATCGATTTAACAATCTGTTATTGCAATCCGTCCAAAATTACCACTACTTACGACCAAAATGATCGATGACAACGAACTAACATCTTGCATTACAGCAAACATAATAGCTGCGCTCAATGAAGATTTGAGCACCGGAGATATAACTGCACAATTAATTCCGGAACATATGCAAGCGGGTGCAACCGTTACAACACGTCAAAGTGCAGTGCTATGTGGTACAGCTTGGTTCGATGCATGTTTTTCGGCCATAGACAAGAATTGTTCTGTTCGCTGGTTATCGAAAGATGGTGATATCGTAGAGCCAAACCAAACACTGTGCGAAGTGCGCGGCAATGCACGCGCACTACTGACTGCAGAGCGGTGTGCGCTAAACTTCTTGCAGACACTTTCTGCCACCGCTACGCAAACACGGTGTTATGTCGATGCTGTCCGTGGCACTCACGCAAAAATTATGGATACACGGAAAACACTGCCCGGGTTGCGTGCCGCACAAAAATATGCAGTGAGCGTTGGGGGTGGTCACAATCAAAGAATTGGTTTATTTGATGGTGTGTTAATTAAAGAAAATCACATTTTAGCTATGGGCGGCATCCGTCCCGCATTGGAGTTCGCCTTTGGCTGCACCCCCCAGGGGGTGAGCATTCAAATTGAAGTTGAAGATATCGCGCAACTACACGAAGCCATAGAGGCTGGAGCGACGCTCGTTCTGCTCGACAACTTTAATTTAGAAGATTTGCATTCAGCTGTAAGCTTAACAGCGAAACGTGCTCAACTAGAAGCGTCTGGTGGCATTACTCTTGACACAGTACGTGCTGTAGCAGAGACCGGTGTGGACAGAATCTCTATTGGAAAAATTACTAAAGACCTGCAAGCCATAGATCTCTCCATGCGATTTAAAACTTAAATCATTATTTAATCTTGTCTATAAATTGAGTGCTCTGAGCTCGTTTTGACAGCTCACTTATCCAATCTACGGGCAAAGAGAAATTAAGGCTTTGCCCCTCCCTGTGATAAAACGTAGTTATGCCGATCAATTGCCCCTTGTCGTCGAATAACCCACCTCCACTGGAGCCCAGGGAAATCGCAGCGGAAGTCTGAATGTACCCAAGACTTTCGTGAGCACGCAATCGAGATACCAGCCCTTCACTTAAGGTCAAATCAAATCCCTCTGGTGCGCCAACGGCATAAACACGCTGGCCCACCCTAAGACCTCTAGCGGTACTTAGGACCACTGGAGGGGCCTGTAAATCAGGTACGCTTAACTGACACAAGTCACGACTTGGATCTGAGTATTGCATAGTGGCGGCAAAAACTTTCCCAGATTGCCGAACTTTTCTAGTTTTTCCTCTTTTGGCGACATGGCAATTTGTAATGACTTGCCCAACACCGGTTACCACGCCACTGCCCTGACCAATAAATTCATCTCTAGAATTAAAGATATCCACCACGACAATCGAGGGGGATACCATTTCAAAAATTTTCTCCGGAGTTTCAGCAGCGGCACCCACATGGCAAAAAAAACACGCCGAAGTGGCTACAAGCAATCGATAAGAATATTTTAATTTCATATACCTTTTGTTTTAATATTCACTCACTCTGGTTAGAGGCTTCTTGCCACTTGTGTGCAGATGCATAAACAATCAAATTTAATACAAGCTCCCTTTTCTCAAAAGCTGATCAACGGATAGCCAGGCACCCAACCAACCAAGCCCAGCGGACAATAATAATAAAATGAGACTGTCCTCGAGGGATGACTGGTGCAGGGTAAAACCACTGGCATATAACGGTGTCAGTTCAGCAAGGCTGCCATTGAGAAAATACAAACTGATAGTTACTATAAGCCAGGCTGCACCTCCACCTAAGAGCCCCTGAAAGAGGCCAAAGTAAAGAAATGGACGGCGAATAAATGTATCGGTGGCACCTATCAACTTTGACACCTCAATTTCATCGCGCTGAGTAAGTATTTGCAGGCGAATGGTATTAAAAGCAACCGCGACCACCGCCAAGCCAAGCAGGATGGCAAGAATCAGCACGGCCAAGAGACCAAACTTTAACATCGCCTCAAGTTTGTGTGCCCAAGCTGAATCAAGCTGCACATATTCAAATTTTGGCCATTTTTTTAATTCATCACGAAGCACCCCTAGCGCCTTGGCGTCGGATACTCTTGGATAAACAATATACGCATTTGGTAACGGGTTTTGCACCATCCCACCGATTACATCCGCAAGTCCCGTGGTTTCTTTTAATTGCTCCAATGCTTGATCACGCGAAATAAATTTAACCCGATTAATCCCTGCGTGCTGCTTTAACTGCTTGTCAATATAAGCAATATCTTCTTTGCTGGTATCCGCACTCAAAAATACACTGATCTGTGCTGTGCTTGTTTCTCGCTCTGCCAAGCTCTGTACATTCTTGAGCACCAAATACATGCCAGTCGGCAAACTAAGAGTAATCCCTATCGCCGTAATATTTAACAGGCTGGCCAATGGGGAGCCGAAAAAACGGTGCAAAGTAAACATCAGCACCTGAATATGTAGCGCCAGCCAAGCCTTCATGAGCAAAGCTCCCCATTCTTAAGCACCAACATTCGTCCACTAAACTGTCTCAAAACGCTCTCATCATGGGTTGAAATTAACAATGTCACGCCAACCTGATGAAACGATTTCAGGATGCCCATAATGTCGTCAGCGTAACTAGAATCTAAGTTTCCCGTTGGTTCATCTGCCAAAATAATTGGAGGGCGATTAACGATTGCCCGAGCGATGCACAGACGTTGTTGTTCGCCGCCAGATAAAGCAATCGGGCTTGCTTTCTCGCGCTTGAGTAAACCAACCTTGTCCAGCGCAGCTCGTACGCGTTTAGCACTTTCACGATAATCAAAACCACAAATCTGAAGTGGCAACATCACGTTATCAAACACACTGCGGTCAAATAGCAGTTTGTGATCCTGAAATATCAACCCAAAATTGCGACGCAAATATGGCAGCGCACCGCCCTTAATTAAACCTATATTTTGCCCCTTAACGATGATGCTGCCAGAATTTGGTCGCTCGATAGCGGCAATAAGTTTCAGCAGGGTGCTCTTGCCTGCGCCTGAGTGGCCAGTCAAAAATACCATTTCACCAGCGTCGATCTCAAAACTAATACTTCTCAATGCTTCGTAACCGCCGGGATAAGCCTTGCATATCTTACTAAGCTGAATCATTCATTCAATCCCAAAAGTGCCGAAACAAAATCTTCTGCCACAAATGGGCGCAAATCATCCAGCCCTTCGCCCACCCCCACGAAGCGCAGGGGGATGGGGTGCTTCTTAACAATGGCTGCAATCACCCCACCCTTTGCCGTACCATCCAATTTCGTCAAAACCAAACCAGTAAGGGTCAGTGCATCATCAAATGCCCTTACTTGATTTAAAGCGTTCTGCCCAGTATTGGCATCAAGCACCAGCAACACTTCGTGCGGCGCACCGGGCAACGCCTTGTTAATAACTCGCTTAATTTTTTTTATTTCTTCCATTAATCCGACCTGAGTGGACAGGCGTCCAGCGGTGTCTGCCAGCACTACATCTATGGAGCGTGCCTGAGCAGCTTGCACTGCATCAAAAATGATCGCTGCAGGATCGGCACTCTGTGAGGCAATAACAGCAACACCATTACGCGCGCCCCACTCCGTCAACTGCTCACGTGCGGCAGCACGGAATGTATCACCGGCAGCCAACAAAACTGTCTTCCCTTGTTCTTGAAAGTACTTAGCAAGCTTGCCGATGGATGTCGTTTTACCAACACCATTCACACCGACCACCATAATTACAAATGGCTTATTCAAGCCAGTTTCTATAGTTTTTGAGAATGGCTTAAGTAGATCCACCAAACAATGTGATAAGGCTAACTTAATCTGACTCATTTCGGTAAGTCTTTGTTCTTTTACTTGCCTTTTTAGGTTGGCCAGCAAAAAATAGGTGGCATCCATTCCCACATCAGCAGCAATTAGAGTGGCTTCCAGATCTTCGTACATACCGTCATAAATCTTCCCCTCCTTGCTAAAAAACCCAGATAATGCACCGGCGGTACGAGCCAACCCATTCTTCAGCCGACTAACCCAACCGCTTTTCTTGCGAATATCTTCGGAAAGATCTTGTTTGCCTTCAATGTGAAATTTATTCAATATATCAAACATATCAAGAGGGGTTTTTGAAGTGACATGCGTTTAAATAAAGGGCGCATAATATGCGTTAAATCGTAAGAATATTTTACACGATTATCATTCTAATCTGATTAAGTTAATTTGGGCCAAAAAATGCGCACTCAAACATTTAAGCACTCACTTGCAATTGCCGCATTGCTATCGATAGCCTTTTTGTTTGCCGCGGAAGTAAGGGCAGAGCTATTCCAAAAGACACTCTCCAATGGCCTCAAGGTGATAGTCAAAGAGGATCATCGCGCACCCGTTATAGTCCAACAAATTTGGTATCACGTTGGCAGCATGGATGAAAATGTTGGAGTGACCGGTATTGCTCATGCGCTAGAACACATGATGTTTAAGGGTACAAAAAACGTGCCAGTTGGCCAATTCTCAAAACGCATATCTGCCGCGGGTGGGCGTGAAAATGCTTTCACCAGCAACGACTACACCGCATACTTTCAACAACTACACAAATCCAAACTTGCTCTCGCGATGCAGCTTGAATCTGATCGCATGCAACATTTAAAGTTAACCGATGAGGAATTCGTAAAAGAGATCAAAGTTGTCATGGAGGAGAGGCGTATGCGCACAGATGATGAGCCACACGCCCTAATGAATGAAAAATTAATGGCTGCCGCTTATCAAGAGCACCCCTACCGGCATCCGGTAATCGGCTGGATGAGCGACCTGAAAACACTCTCTGCGAATGATGCAAAAACTTGGTACAAGAATTGGTATGCGCCAAACAATGCAACATTGGTAATAGCTGGGGACGTCAAAGCAAACGAGGTGTTTGCATTGGCACAGCGCTTCTATGGCTCTATTCCAGCACGTAAATTGCCAATTCGCAAGCATTTCACAGAATCTCCCCAGCTGGGGATAAAACATATACTGGTCAAGGCTCCAGCTCAGTTGCCACAACTGTTGATGGCTTATCATACCCCGTCGTTGCGTGACCCTGGGAAAGATTGGAAACCATACGCACTACAAATACTAGCCGGAATTTTAGATGGCAATGCTTCTGCGCGCTTAAACAGGGCATTGGTACGAGAACAGCAATTGGCTAGTGATGTGGGTGTTGAGTACACCGCCACCTCGCGTGGGCCAAGTCTATTTATATTAGAGGGCACCCCAAGTGAAGGAAAAAGTGTAACTGCGTTAGAAGATGGTTTACGTGAACAAATATCAATTCTTAAACGCGATGGCATTAACGAAGATGAGCTAAAACGCATAAAATCACAAGTAACAGCCAGTGAGGTATACAAACTTGATTCATTATTTTATCAAGCCATGCAAATTGGACAATTGGAAAGTATCGGACTTGCGCACACTGACATCCCATTATTCCTGAAAAAACTACAGGCAGTAACCGCTCAACAGGTTCAAGAGGTGGCAAAAGAATTCTTACTGGATGATCAGCTGACTATTGTCACGCTTGAACCGCAACCACTGTCTGCAAAAAAACAACAGGGAGAAAATGGGGTGCATCATGTACATTAAATTACTGGCTCTTTCTGCACTTTTACTCAGTGGCTCACCGCTTGCGCTTGCCACGCCTCATATTCAAAACTGGCAATCACCCAATGGCGCACGTGTGTACTTTGTAGAGAATCATGACCTCCCAATGCTGGACATAACAATCACCTTCTCCGCTGGAAGTGGTTTTGATGTGGCAGAAAAATCTGGATTAGCCGGGCTAACTCACAGAATGCTAGATCTTGGCGCAGGGAACTTAAATGAGGACGAGATTGCACGAAATCTAGCTGATATTGGTGCGCAGCTGGGCAAAAACTTTGATGCTGATCGTTCTGGTATAAGCTTACGTACACTCAGCAGTGTGTCTGAGCGCACTCAAGCCATGGGAATTTTTAAGCGCATAGTACAACAACCACTATTTCAAGAGAGCATTTTGATACGGGAAAAGGCACGCCTAGTAGCGAGTCTCGGAGAAGAAGAAACAAAACCAAGTAGCATCGCTGAAAAAATGTTTAACAAGGCTGTATTTGGTACACATCCTTATGGGCTGCATCCTGCAGGTGAAATAATCAGCGTCGAGCACATTAAACGAACGGATATTGAAGCATTTTATCGTGCACATTACTTTGCAAAAAATTCTGTAGTGGCCATTATGGGGGATATAACTCGCGCTGAAGCCGAAATTATTGCACACACCCTCACTCAAGGCCTACCATCGAACGTTGAGTTAACCAAAATTGAGCCGGTTGTTATGCAGATCAAGGCAGGCGAACAGCGAGTAGCTCATCCTGCGACTCAGAGTCATATTTTAATTGGCACCCCCGGCTTGGCACGAAAGGACGTAGATTATTTTCCTCTGTATGTTGGAAATCATATTTTAGGCGGAGGCGGATTTGTTTCTAGATTAATGCATGAAATCCGAGAAAAACACGGCCTTGCCTACAGCGTTTATAGCTACTTTATACCAATGAATCTAGCGGGCGCCTACCAAATTGGGCTGCAAACAAAGAAAGAGCAGGCCGATGAGGCACTTCAACTGGTACGCACTATCCTGCATGAATTTATTAACAAGGGCGTGACAGAGCACGAATTAAAGTCCTCAAAACAGAATATTATCGGTGGCTTCCCTTTGCGCATAGATAGCAATAAAAAAATAGTTGATTATCTTAGTATGATTGGATTTTATGGATTGCCGTTAAGTTATTTGGACGATTTTGTCAGCAACGTAGACAAGGTTACCGCTGAGCAGATTCGTACCGTCTTTAAGCGACGTATTAATCCAGACGCCATGGCCACCGTTATTGTCGGTGCGCCAGAACCCACAAAGTAAAACGCATCAGTGGAGAAATTTAATAGATTACGTATCATCGGTGGAACTCATCGGCGTCGCTGGGTGGAATTTTTAGATACGGCAGACTTGCGCCCAACACCAAATCGCGTACGCGAAACCCTATTCAATTGGCTGGGACAAGACTTAAATGGCAAGCGCTGTCTGGATTTATTCTCCGGTAGTGGGGCACTAGGAATCGAGGCGGTATCACGGGGTGCTGCAGAAGTGTTAATTGTTGAAAAAGATTCAACGGTATTTCGTATGCTGCAAGCCTCTACCGCAAAATTAGCTCTACCCAATGTTCGACTGTACTGCAAGGATGGGCTGGAATTTGTCCGGGAGGATCATGGATTATTTGATGTTATTTTTTTGGATCCACCATTTAAAAGTAATTACCTGCCAAACTTGCTTTCATTATTAACTGGCTGGCTGACCTCAGATGGCATGATATACGTTGAGAGCGGCGAAGTATTTGAACCAGGACCATCTTGGATAGTGACGAAGCGCGCCAAAGCAGGTACAGTTCACTATCAACTATTACAACGCAACACCACTCCAGCCAAATGATCAAAGTAATTTACCCTGGAACTTTTGACCCCATTACACGTGGGCATGAAGATGTTGTGCGTCGTGCTGCAGGTTTATTTGATGAAATTGTCGTGGCCGTTGCAGAAAGTCGCAGTGCAACTCTATTCACTCTAATTGAACGCGTAACTATGGCCAAAGAAGTTTTTGCCAACTTTTCCAATGTTCGGGTAGAGGGGTTCTCCGGCTTGCTAATGAACTACGTGAAGTCACAAAATGCACGTGTTGTTTTACGTGGATTGCGTGCAGTATCTGATTTCGAGTACGAATTTCAGATGGCCGGAATGAATCGCACCCTACACCCGGAAGTAGAGACACTATTCTTGACTCCGGCAGAGCATTACACCTTCATCTCCGCCAGTATAGTGCGTGAAATTGCGCGCTTTGGCGGTGACATAAGTAAGTTTGTCTCCCCCTCGGTTGGGGTCAGGCTAGCCGCCAAAAAATTGGCTTAACTCACGAAAGAGCAGCGTGGCTTTAATTATTACTGATGAATGCATTAACTGTGATGTGTGTGAACCAGAGTGTCCGAATGATGCCATATCGCAAGGTGAGGTCATTTTTTACATAAACCCAAGCAAATGCACTGAGTGCGTAGGACACTACGACACACCACAATGCGTAGAGGTTTGTCCGGTAGATTGCATACCACTTGACCCAATTCACGTAGAGAGCAAAGAACAGTTACAGGAAAAATATAGAGCATTGTTATTCGAAAGAGAGGGCTCTTGAGGCGATATGCCTCATTAGTCACCTAGTGCCACCCCTTAGAGATTACATTATTCAAACTAGTATGTTAAATTAAGGCCAGTCTGCACACGAAGGCACCAAAAATGGTCACCCCATAATCATAAATATGTGAAAATGGAACGTGCTTGCTCTTAACATCTTTAATAAAGGCGATAAATTGGCACAACCTAATTTCCAATTCGAAAAGCGGCAAAAAGAATTAGCTAAGAAGAAAAAGAAGGAAGAAAAAAAGCAGCGTAAAATGGAGGATAAGAGCTCAAATTCTTCGGATCAGAGCAACTCTCCCAGCGAGTCCACTCCAGACTAGCTTAGTCAAATACCAACTAAATCTCTCATCACTCTCTGCGGCGGCCACTCCAAGTGGCACCTCTAGGCAATAAACGAAGCCGCGGGATCAATCTGGCATACATTTAACACCTGCCGGCAATTGACTCTTTAAGAGATATTCTTTCCACCTGTACACTCTCATTCCCGTCACCCAGCCATATCTGCCCATCCTGAATGGTGCATTGTAATTGCATACCCCTCTTAGCAAATTTAGCTATTGCACGAGTATCTTTCATCGGAAAATTAATGACACTCAAATTTTTTAATCTCTCAAACTTATTTATATTTTTTGCAAACCATGCATCAGCGACATACCCCCCATAAGTGTAAACAATTACCTGTCTTGAACGCGCACAGGCTTTACGTATCAATTTATCATCCGGAATGCCGACGTCTATCCATAGCTCAATCGCACCAGTTAAGTCTTTCTGCCATAAGTCCGCTTCACTATCGATAGTCATCCCCTGGCCAAACTCCAAATACTTGCCAGCATGCAATCCAAAAACTAGCAATCTAACCATCATTCGCTCATCCGTTTCAGAAGGATGTCGTGCAATAGTGAGAACATGATCCTGATAATAATTACGCTCCATATCTGCAATTTGCAGATTAACTTTAAAAATAGTTGCCTTAATAGCCATATATAAATACGATTGATTATACTTATCAGTGTTGCTCTACAACTCGACCGCGCATAGATTTTTTCACGCTGTGTAGCGTCTTCTTAGTCATGCGCCTCATTTTAGAGCTGCGCGTAGGTCGCGTTGCACGTCTCACAGCAGGCACGATGACAACACTACGTAATAATTCTCTTAGGCGCCTCAACGCCTCATTGCGATTCATTTCAAGACTTCTAAATCCCTGCGCCTTAATGACAATTACACCATGCCTGGTGATATGGTGATTACCAAGCTGAATTAACTTCATCTTGATATCTTCAGGCAATGATGAGGCATGGATATCAAAACGCAGATGCGCTGCACTAGAAACCTTGTTAACATTTTGACCGCCAGGGCCCTGTGAGCGTACGGCAGTCAGCTCTATTTCGCGATTATGCACAGTGACACCATGTGTGACGTACAGCACGTTAGCCTCACAATGAACTATCAATTAAACTGGTTAAATTAAATGCTAGCTGTTATCAACATCGACTTACACCACAAGGCCACGTGTTAGCGACAAGAGGTCACAATTGCACTGCATGCTCACGGGTAGTGTGAAATATCACCTGCGGCCAGCGCTCTTGAGTTAATTTGAGATTGACACTGTTGGGTGCTAAATAGGACATATTATTGGCAGCATCGTAGGCAATATTATGCGCTAGAGATTTCTCAAAATCAGCAAGCATTTCTTTATTGCCACAAGTAATCCAACGTGCACTTGAAATGCTTGTACCATCGAATATCGCATCCACCCCATATTCGGCCATCAATCTACTGGCAACAACATCGAATTGCAGCACTCCAACTGCGCCTAGAATTAAATCGCCGCCGCTAACCGGTTTAAAGACTTGGATAGCGCCCTCTTCGCCAAGTTGCTGCAGGCCTTTATGTAACTGCTTGACTTTAATTGGATTACGTATTCTTACAGAGCGGAAAAAGTCTGGGGCGAAATATGGAATTCCAGAAAACTGCAGCAACTCGCCTTCTGAAAATCCGTCCCCAATCTGCATATTTCCGTGATTCGGCAGACCGATAATATCACCGGCGTAAGCCTCTCCAACTTGCTCACGACTGGACGCCATGAACGTAACAACATTGGACACGCGAATTTCCCTATCAAGACGCAAGTGCTTTATTTTCATACCTCGCTGGAAGCGTCCTGAACAAACACGCAAAAAAGCAATGCGGTCACGATGATTTGCATCCATATTGGCTTGTATTTTAAAAACAAAACCAGAAAATGGCGTCTCACTTGGTGAGACGACACGCATAGTTGCGTCACGCGGGCGCGGCGGTGGGGCCCAATCCAACAAAGCGTTTAAAATTTCGCGCACACCAAAATTATTGATTGCAGACCCAAAAAATACAGGGGTTTGTACGCCGGACAAGAATGCAGTAAAATCAAACGGATGGGATGCCCCATGCAGCAACTCAACTTCCGCCTTCAGTTGCGCTACCTCATAAGGAAACATTTCAAAAAGACGTGGGTTATCAATGCCTTTTATAACTTCGAAAGTCTGATCTGCTCGCTCTCCGCCAGCCGCAAACAACAACACTTCATCACGCAACAAATGATACACGCCACGGAATGTCTTCCCCATGCCAAGCGGCCAAGTGACTGGTGCGCACTGAATATTAAGAACAGATTCAATCTCATCTAACAATTCAATTGGATCTCTTGTTTCCCGATCCATCTTATTGACAAAAGTTATAATCGGTGTGCTTCGCATTCGACACACCTCAAGCAACTTGATGGTTTGCGCTTCTACACCCTTTGCTGCATCTACAACCATTAGCGCAGAATCAACAGCTGTGAGTACGCGATATGTATCTTCTGAGAAATCTTGATGGCCAGGAGTGTCAAGTAAATTAATTACGTGATCCCTATACTCAAATTGCATCACTGAGCTCGCCACAGATATACCACGCTGCTTTTCAATATCCATCCAATCTGACGTCGCGTGACGACCACTTTTACGTGCCTTAACCGTCCCAGCCAATTGAATTGCGCCAGAAAACAATAATAACTTTTCAGTTAGTGTTGTTTTTCCTGCATCCGGATGGGAAATAATGCCGAACGTACGACGACGAGCAACTTCACGCACTATTAATTCATGCTGAGTGGTTGCAAGTGCATCGATTGATTGTATTGTAGAGCTTATCATTGTCATAAATTTATCTCTAGAGAATTTAGATCACATAAAATCTTGTGCGCACAAAAGCATTTATACACAGGCGGCTACAAACACAGAGGCGCCTCATTCATGAGTGAAATTTGCTCTCGTAATTCAAGGATTCGATCCTGCCAATAGTGCTGAGTGCCGAACCACGGGAAGGCCCACTTAAAGGCAGGATCATCCCATCTTTTTGCCAACCAGGCCGAGTAATTGATCAAACGTAAAGTTCGTAACGCTTCAATCAAATGCAACTCACATAAATCAAAATGATAAAATTTATCATACCCATTAAGAATATCACTTAGCTGACGCGTCATATCAGCCCGCTCTCCAGACAACAGCATCCATAAATCTTGTATGGCAGGCCCCATACAGCTATCATCAAAATCAACAAAATGTGGCCCATTATCTGTCCACAGAACATTGCCCGCATGGCAATCACCATGCAAGCGCAGTCTCTTAATACCCTTTCCGGCACGTTCAAAACAATGGCGTACGCAGACCAAAGCCTGCTCCACAACACCACAATATGTGTCACAAAGATCCGCATGTACAAAATTATTCTCCATCAAAAACTGAAGGGGATTTACACCAAATCGTTCAACATTCAGCTCAAATCGGCATTCAAACGGTTTGAGAGCTCCAATTGCATGAATGCGGCCAATAAAACGGCCCATCCATTCCAGGGTCTCCTTATCTTCAAGCTCAGGTGCGCGTCCACCATTCTTTGGGAATACTGCAAAACGAAAACCCTCAAATGTATGCAATGTGTGCCCGCCCAGTGTCAACGCAGCAATCACAGGAATTTCGCGCTCGACCAACTCTTGCACAAAAGCGTGCTCCTCGAGTATCGCCGAATCTTCCCAGCGTCCAGATCGATAGAATTTTGCAACCAACGATGGGCCATCCTCCATGCCAACCTGATAGACGCGATTTTCATAACTATTGAGCGCTAATAAACGACCGTCACTACGAAAGCCAACATTATTTAGTGCATTTATAACGCAGTCTGGGGTAAGCAAAGAAAAAGCTGGGGATTCTACTGTTAGATTGTTCTGTGCAGTTATTGATTTTTTATTGATTGCTTAGCCCCTCTTCAACCAAATATCATTCCACCCGTTGTGGCCAAGGTGACGCATTGTTTCAATATTTTTTTTATAAATACTATCAATTTCAGGCAAAGATAAAACTGCTTTCTCTACACTATCTTCACGTAAGATATGCATCATTGGGTACGGAGATCGATTGGTGAAGTTTGTAATATCGTCTGCTTGTGTCTCTGCAAATTGATATTGTGGATGAAAGCTCGCCACTTGCAGCACGCCGTCTAGGTCCATGTCCACCAGCACCGCATCAACCACACCCAAAAAATCATTGTAATCTGCAAACTTAGTCAGTACATACGGGTGTATCACCAAGGTGGTGTCAATATATTTTTCAGCAGCCCCCACTAGGGCCGCCAATTCACAGATTATGTCCTCAAGCAAACCTTCATGCGTTGTAGCATTACTCACCGCATAGTGTATCTGGTTTTTTACGTGGGCAGATTTAGCAAATGGACAAAGGTTTAACCCAATAATGGCACATTCCAGCCAAACCTTGGTTGCATTTATGATTTCTTCGTCTGCCTTCGTACTCATTTAAACACTTCAGGTAAATTGGCCATAGTGATTACGCCGCCACTCAACGGTTACGCCACCCTGGGCGACCGGCAGAGGATGAGGGCTTATGCGCTCCAACAACAACAGGATTGGCGCTTTCCTTGCTCTTGTTGCCCAATGTATCGCGCCGTCCCGCTCGAGAAGAATCTTGTTTTACAGAATTTTGATTGCGATTTTTGCCATTTAAAATAGGCTCTGCCTTAATGCGATGATCAGGCTCAAAACCTGGCACCTGTACAACGGGTATTTCAGATTTAATCAATCGCTCTATATCAAACAATAACTTATGTTCGTCAATGCACACAAGGGAGCTCGCCTCTCCTTCGCTTCCAGCGCGGCCAGTCCTTCCGATACGGTGCACATAGTCCTCCGATACGTTGGGCATCTCAAAGTTAACCACATGCGGTAACTCAACAATGTCTATCCCGCGTGCAGCAATATCAGTGGCCACCAAGACTTGTAATTTTCCCATTTTAAATTCTGACAATGCTCGAGTGCGCGCTGCCTGACTCTTGTTACCATGAATGGCCAGGGCCGGAATCCCCTCTTTTTCCAATTGCTCAGCCAGCTTATTAGCGCCGTGCTTGGTGCGGGTAAAAACTAAAACCTGGTGCCAGTCATACTTCTTTATTAGATAAATAAGTAGCTCACGCTTTCTCTCACGATCCACTGGATAGACTTTTTGTGCTATCAATTCTGCAGTAGCATTACGTCTCGCCACCTCAATGATTGTTGGCGCATTAAGCAAGCTAGACGCCAGCTGCTTTATCTCACTAGAAAATGTAGCAGAAAATAGCAAATTTTGTCTCTGCTTTGGTATGGCAGATATAATTTTCTTTATGTCTCGAATAAATCCCATATCAAGCATGCGATCCGCCTCATCCAAAACTAGAATCTCTACACATGACAGATCTAGTGTTTTTTGCTGCAAATGATCGAGCAGGCGACCTGGTGTAGCCACCAAAATATCTACACGACTTTTTAAATTCTTAATTTGCGGATTAATATTGACACCGCCAATCATTACCATTGAATTGAGCTCAAGATATTTTCCATACTCACACACGTTTTGCCCCACTTGTGCAGCAAGTTCACGTGTTGGAACCAACACCAGCGCACGAATTACGCCTTTACTAATTCCAGCTTTTTTAGATGCATTAAGTCGTTGCAGGATTGGAAGCACGAAACCAGCAGTCTTGCCTGTTCCAGTTTGTGCACCAGCCAGCAAATCCTTGCCGGATAGCACAATAGGAATGGCCTGTGCCTGAATTGGTGTGGGCTTAGTGTAGCCACACTCAACAACAGCATGCACAAGCTCATCGGATAGACCGAGAGCCGAAAAACTCATATATTTACCATAATAAATTTAGTCCGTCGCCATCGATGGCGGCAGACCTACATAGACAGCTGGATTTTCATCCAACACAAGATTTGGCAAAAGAAAAACTTACGCCAATTTCAACATTGTACCAGAACTACCTTATGTGGCCACCTAGCCAGAATATTCTACGAACCACGTAAGCAATCCGCCCAATTATTTGGCGTTTCATAAATACGCACACGCTCCAATTGCAGACTTCCTTTGTAATTTTTGCAGTAAGCAGGGTCAAGCAACTCAAAAGCAATTAATGCGAGATTTTCTGCAGTGGGAGGAACCTCCAAAACTACAGTCTTATGATTGGGCAATAAATTTAAAAAGTCCAATACCACCTTATCACCTCGATACACCAAAAAAGCATGATCCCATGCATCAACAAGTTGTTGTTTGGCTATATGCTTCACTTCAGCATAATCCATTACCATGCCCTGTTCTGGCAAATTCTCTGCAGTCACAATTTCACCAGACACAGTAATTTCAATAGCGTAACGATGGCCATGCAAATGTCTACACTGACTGGTGTGATTTGGAATGCGATGCCCCGCATCAAACTCTAATCTTCTAGTAATTAACATAATTAATAATTTTAAGTGCGCTATTGAAGTAAAAATTTACTGCGAAGGAAATACAATCAGGCCGAGCGCACTAATCAACACAAAAATTACGACCATAGTAACAACGATCGTGAGGAAACCTACAACACTTCTCCACACACTGCTCATATTTATCTCCTTGCATACCAAAACTAAACTTCCGAAATAATTGGGTAATTATCTTGTTTTAAAAACAAGCAACAGAAAGGCTCACAAATATCGTGATGCATGTAAAAAGTTACTAAACCACATTGCGGTCCGGCATTAATAAATGCTTCACTTGTTCACGCTCTGACAATAACTCATAATAGCTCTGCAATATACGCTGGCGTGCGATCTGACTTATGGGCAAATCTTGTACAATTTTATACTCTCCATTACTACAGGTTACAGGGAAGCCATACACTACGCCCTGAGGCACATCATAACTACCATCCGATAACACACCCATGGTGACCCAGTCATCACAGGGCGAACCAAACACCCAGTCACGCATATGATTAATGGCGGCACTGGCGGCACTAGCGGCACTACTTAGGCCACGTGCTTCGATAACCACCGTACCACGTTTTTGTACAGTTGGTATGAATTGACTTTCAATCCAGCCATCATCTGGCAAGACATCAAAAATATTTTTTTCTTGAATTCTGGCATGCGAAAGATCGGGGTACTGCGTGCCGGAATGATTTCCCCAAATTACCATATTTTTAATATCGCCCACAGGCCTGGAAAGCTTTTTAGCAACCTGTGCAATAGCGCGATTGTGATCAAGTCGCATCATGGAGCTAATATTTTTTGAGTTAATATCAGGCGTATTGTTTATGACAATCAAGGCATTTGTATTGGCTGGATTGCCGATCACCAAAACTTTTACATTGGGTGCAGCTAGTTGATTTAGCGCTCTTCCTTGCTCGGCAAAAATTCCAGCATTTATTTCGATAAGATCATTGCGATTCATATCCTTGCTGCGTGGGTGGGCGCCTATCAATAAAGCGATTTCTGCATCACGAAAGGCAACTCCAAGATCGTCGGTAATTACCACCTGATGTAGCATTGGAAATATACTATCCTCCAATTCCATCGCTATTCCATGCAATGCCTTCTGTGCCTGAGGTATATCTAAAAGCTGCAAAATAACAGGCTGATTGCAGCCCAACATATCGCCATTAGCAATACGAAATATCAAGGAATATCCAAATTGACCGGCGGCGCCTGTAATGGCGATTCGAATAGGTGTTTTCATGGCAGCCTCATAGGCGACGAATAATACAGATATTTTGACAGCCTTACCAGCCGAGCTTTCAGCCTGATAGTATTGTCATTGGCGCATTGCCGCCCCCTCAACAAATTTCTGGAAATTGAAATTGGTAATTTACATACAATATGCTTATACACATTTCGAAAAAATACAATATAAAAGTAGATGAGATGCGTGCCATAATTAACACTCTCACGTAAAGTACTCTCACAATCTCAACATAAGTTATGAGAAACCCATTCTCAGCCGCCATTATTTGGGTGTCGATTGCCCTCATTGGATCTATCGCATTAGGTGGTATTGCACTAAATCGCGGTGAATCAATTAATGCACTATGGTTAGTCACGGCTGCTCTATGCGTGTACACGATTTCCTATCGTTTCTATGCATCATGGATTGCCACAAAAGTTCTGCTTATTGATCCAACTCGTGCCACACCCGCAGAACGACTCAATAACGGGCATGATTACATTCCAACCAATCGCTGGATTGTTTTTGGCCATCACTTTGCCGCCATAGCTGGGCCCGGCCCCCTAGTGGGGCCCACCCTTGCCGCACAGTTTGGCTACCTGCCAGGCACGCTGTGGATATTATTTGGGGCCGTGCTAGGTGGTTGCGTGCAAGATATGATCACACTATTTTATTCCACCCGAAGAAGCGGTCGAACCCTGGGTCAAATGGCACGAGATGAGCTAGGTGCCATTGGTGGCAATGCAGCACTTATCACCACACTATTCATCATGATCATTTTGATTGCCGTGCTTGGTCTGGTGGTAGTGAATGCCATGAAGCATAGCCCATGGGCCACGTCTACCGTAGCTGCAACCATCCCCATAGCCATGCTGGTTGGTCTATACATGCACATTATTCGTCCGGGGCGCATATTGGAAGGCTCATTACTTGGTGTCGCCTTGTTGTTGTTGTCTGTCATAGGTGGCGGATGGATTAACAACCAATCGTTTTTGCGCGAGTTATTTGACTACCCAGGCTTACCTTTGGCGTGGATGGTGATTGCATATGGCTTTGCAGCAGCAATTTTACCTGTGTGGCTACTATTGGCCCCGCGTGATTACCTATCCACCTACATGAAGCTAGGCACAATCACCTTGTTGACCTTGGCCATTCTATGGATGCAACCAAGCATAAAAATGCCCGCAATCACACAATTCATTGATGGAACTGGACCCATTTTTGGAGGCAAGCTATTTCCATTTATGTTTATTACAATCGCCTGCGGAGCAATCTCCGGATTCCATGCACTCATTGCATCTGGCACAACACCCAAGCTACTAAGCAACGAGCGAGATATTCGCATGATTGGATTTGGTGGCATGGCACTAGAGTCATTCGTTGCAGTGATAGCAATGATCGCAGCCACAGTTTTAGATCCAGGAGTATTTTTTGCCATCAACTCACCTATTGGCGTAGTTGGAAAAGAGGCGGCGGATGCAGTAATAAAAATATCAAGCTGGGGCTTTCCTGTCACGGTCACACAAATGAATTCACTGGCACGTCAAATGGGTGAGGTCACTCTATTTGCAAGAACTGGTGGTGCGCCATCGCTAGCAGTTGGTATGGCTAGCATTTTCGGCAGTGCCTTTGGTCAAGGCATGCTTGCCATGTGGTATCACTTTGCCATAATGTTTGAAGCAATTTTTATTCTCACAACCCTAGACGCTGGTACACGTGTTGGCCGTTTTATGTTGCAAGATATGCTAGGAAACATCTGGAAGCCACTGGGGCGCACATCATGGTATCCATCAATATTACTAACCAGTGCTATTGTTGTTTCGTCCTGGGGATACTTTCTTTATATTGGCGTCATCGATCCAAATGGCGGAGTAAATATTCTATGGCCACTATTTGGAATTTCCAATCAGATTCTATCTGCTATAGCACTGTGCGTTGCCACTGGAATTCTCATTAAATCAAACAAATTAAAATATGCCTGGGTTACCGCCGTTCCGCTTATTTGGCTCATCACAGTCACCAGTAGTGCCGCATGGGAAAAATTGGCCAGCCCGGATGTTCGGATCGGATTTCTAGCTGCCGCCAATGATCTTGAACGGAAGCTGGCGCTAGGCACCCTCTCCCCGGAAAGCATGGTTAGCGCACCTCACATGATATTCAATCAACGCCTAGATGCAATACTGATTCTATTCTTTGTATTCATGTTATGGCTAATTGTATTTGAAATGTTGCGTGTCTGCATCCGTCACGCACAAGGAAAGTGGGTCCCCCCGCTATCGGAGACACCATATCAACGAACCACAATACAAAGTAATGACTACCAAATTTAGCAGCAGAAAAGCTGGGTGGCCAATGCTCGAATCTAGGACACCACATACACTCTGGATTGGAATACTGAACAACGAGCCCTATCTTGTAAAGAAGATTGCGGTCTGCTTATCTAAGATGGGCATCAAGTCAATCAAATCGATGTGGCGTACGCTACGTGAGCTAAGTGGGGATGATGCTTATGAACGTTATATAAAGCAACACGCGGTTAGTTGCCAAGCTGGCGCGCCACTCTCACACAAAAAATTTTTTTTACAGCACCAGAAAAAAAAATGGGGGGGCATCCAACGTTGCTGCTAATTGTTATTGCCGCATCCCGCTCTGCAGGTAAACTGCTAAAGCAGCTTCAATGAAAATCCTATAGCGATTTAATTATATCCTCGACAACTTTCTTTGCGTCGCCGAACACCATCATTGTTTTATCTAAATAAAACAAGTCGTTATCTAGTCCTGCATAGCCGACCGCCATACTACGCTTAACCACCAGAATGGTCCGCGCTTTATATGCATCAATAATTGGCATCCCATAAATAGGGCAGCCCGGATCAGTTTTTGCTGCAGGATTAACTACGTCATTGGCACCAATAACCAGCACTACATCGGTGTCTGAAAATTCATTGTTAATCTCTTCCATTTCGAATACTTGATCGTATGGTACATCAGCCTCGGCCAGCAAGACGTTCATGTGTCCCGGCATGCGCCCCGCTACGGGGTGGATAGCGTAGCGAACTTTCACTCCATTTTTAATCAAGAGCTCTGCCATTTCATTAATTGCATGTTGTGCCCGTGCTACTGCCAAACCATACCCAGGTACAATAACGACGCTACTCGCATTACTCATCAAGAAAGCGGCATCATCTGCGCTTCCATTACGCACAGGCTTCTGCTCAATTTTTCCAGACACATCAACAACATCACCGCCAAAACCGCCAAGAATTACATTAAAAAATGAACGGTTCATTGCCTTGCACATTATGTAAGAAAGAATCGCACCTGAGCTACCCACCAGGGAACCGGCAATAATTAGCATATTATTATTAAGAGTAAACCCAATACCAGCGGCAGCCCAACCAGAATATGAATTAAGCATCGATACAACCACTGGCATATCTGCGCCACCAATCGGCATTATCAACAAGACCCCCAGCAATAAAGCTATGGCAACCATTATAAGAAATGGTGACCAGCTTTCCGTGAACAGAAATGCAATACCGAAACCAATCATCAAAATACTTAACAACAAATTAAACCAGTGCTGACCTATAAAATGCAAAGGTTTGCTACCAAGCTTGCCGGACAACTTCCCAAAAGCGATAACAGACCCAGTAAACGTAATCGCACCAACGAATGTACCCACCGATAACTCAATCAAATTACTAATCCTTAGCGGAGCTATGCCGTAAGCCATAGGATTATAAAATGCAGACATCGCGACCAGAACTGCCGCGAGACCAACCAATGAGTGCATTGCGGCCACCAGCTCTGGCATAGCGGTCATCTGAATACGCCGAGCAGTCACTGCACCAATTGCTCCGCCAAAGATAATAGCGGTCACAACATAAAAAACATTCTGCGTGACAGTCAGCGTAGTGAGAACCGCAATAATCATACCCACCATACCAAATAAATTCCCGCGTCGCGCATGCACTGGCGAGCTCAATCCCTTTAATGCCAGGATAAATAAAACTGCTGCGCCTAAATAGGCTAATGCAACAAAATTGGCCGACATATTTTTCCTTGTTTATTTTTTAAGCAACTCACTTTTTGGTCAATCTAAATGCGCTGGCATGGCACAAAATGCAACAGGGGAAACTTCAACTAAAATAGTAGGCCATTCGCACTTTAAACATGCATGCATCATATTACGATGTCACTGACTTTTCTTTTTAAACATACCCAGCATGCGTTGCGTTACCAAAAAACCACCAAATACATTTATTGCTGCCAGGGAAACTGCAATCAAACCCATAACTGTGCTGACATCAAGCTGCCCCGGTCCCGCTGCCAACATGGCGCCAATGATAATAATGCCACTAATAGCATTGGTGACCGCCATAAGCGGAGTATGCAATGCAGGGGTAACATTCCATACAACGTGATAACCAACCACGACAGCCAGCACGAAGACCGTCAGATTAATAATTACAGGATCAACCACGCCATTCATATCCATACCCCCCAAATATCAATACTCACACAAGCAAAATTTGCAGCAAGCCTTCAGTGGCAATTGCATACATTTACTTAGAAATCACTTCCCCATTAATGCACAACATCGATTCAGAGATAATATCGTCAGTTCGATCGATATTTATCTTGCCCCCACCACTGGGGTCGCACAATAAGTTTACAAAATTTAGCAGATTACGTGCATACAAAGAGCTTGCATCTTTTGCCACCAGGGCTGGCAAGTTGCTTTCCCCCACCAATGTCACGCCGTGCTTTACGACTATCTTATCCAGCTCGGACAATGGGCAATTTCCACCTGCCTCAATAGCTAGGTCCACCACTACAGAGCCAGTTTTCATAGACTTCACCATCTCTTCTGTTATTAACACAGGGGCCACCCTCCCTGGAATTAATGCGGTCGTAATAACAATATCTGCATGCATCACTCGCTTAGCAAGCTCTATCTTTTGACGTTGCATCCAAGCTTCTGGCATTGAACGCGCATAACCGCCAACACCTTGTGCGATCTCTCTTTCCTCATCTGTCTCATATGGAACATCAACAAATTTTGCACCAAGCGACTCTACTTGCTCTTTGACTGCAGGTCGCACATCAGAGGCCTCAATCACTGCACCCATGCGTTTAGCGGTAGCAATGGCTTGTAGCCCGGCAACCCCCACCCCGAGTACCAAGACACGTGCAGCCTTTACCGTTCCAGCAGCTGTCATCAGCATCGGTATAAACTGTTTGTACAAATTGGCAGCCACTAGCATCGCCTTATATCCAGCAATATTGGCCTGGGAAGACAGAACATCCATCGCTTGAGCGCGTGATGTACGCGGCAATCTTTCCATAGAAAAAGCAACGATACCCTGCTTAGCATAAGCCGCGACCAAATCCGCCTGAAATGGCAAAAGCAACCCGATCAATACACTATTGGCGCTTAACTTCGCCAGCTCATCTTTGGTGGGCGCTCTCACTTTAAGCACAATTTCAGCCCGAGAAAATACCTCCTCCACGCCAACCAGTGTGGCACCTGCCGCCTGATAATCGATATCGAGAAAATTTGACCCAGCCCCTGCGCCCTGCTGCACCATAACTGAATGGCCAGCAACCAACATCTTTTTTACCGTCTCTGGTGTCGCCGCAACCCGATTTTCACCTGCACTCGTTTCCGCAGGAATGCCTATACGCATGGAATACCCCCACTAAAGATATCTAAATATACCAGAGGATAGAAGAAACCACCTTACCCCCCTCAAGCAAAACTTACGCAATGATAACCGGAGAGGCATTCATTTACACTGACTCGATTAAAAATATGCGTTAACAATTTTAACCAATTAATTTCAGCAGCCAGCAATCAAAAAAACAAGATTAAGTTCGAGACGCCACAGTCGATACATCATTACGCTCAAGACAACAAGCTATCCATTGCGCAGTAACTTTCTCTTGAACTGAATTCTGCCTCAGTCGCGCATTTAGACCAACAAAATTTACGCAATCCAACTTTTGATCTTGATTAAAGCAAGAAAACACGTAACTCTTTACTCCGGTCAAAGGATCTATATGCTCTTGAATGCATTGACCACAAATCTCTTTCATCATACATTGCATAGGTGAATTAATAGAGCCAAAAGCCTGATGATCGACCTTCATATAAGGTTTGAGCTCATCATGACGAGCAGCCTCAACGGCTGCCATCATTCTGTCTGAACCAATCGCAATAATTCGATCAACTTGATTTAATGCAATATTTGTTGGCCCCAATTCTCCATTGGCATACGCTTTAATGGCCTGAACAATATTGCCAACATACTCAAAATCTTGGGGGCGATTTGATGTAAATCCGGGAGCCTCATCACTACACCAGACAACCATATCAGAGGCAAGCTCTATATCCTGTACTTTAAAGCGATCTATCATTTTCTTATAACCAGCGAAGTACAACACCTTAGAGCCTGCACTACGCAATGCTTTTCCAATAGAAAATAACACGGCATTACCAAGGCCACCCCCAACCAGCAATACCGTTTCCCCTGAAGAAATTTCAGTGGGTGTGCCAGTTGGGCCCATCAACACCACCGGCTCGCCGGGCTTGAGCGTCTGACACAATTGCGACGACCCGCCCATCTCTAGAACTATAGTAGAGAGCAGGCCTTGCTCGACATCAACCCAGGCACCCGTTAAGGCCAAGCCCTCCATGCCCATACGCGTACCCCTCATCTGCTCGGCTTGGGTTTCATAATTTTGGAGCCTATAAAATTGCCCTGGTTGAAAATTACGTGCGGCAGCTGGTGCTCGTACAATTATCTCAATAATATTTGGTGTAAGACGGATAACTTGCTGCACGGTGACATGGAAGTCACTCTTTAAGCGCGCCATGAATTCCTGGCTGCTCTCTGCAGTCGAAGCATTAATTTTTGACAACACCTTGCTTAGCACTGGATAACCTTGTTTCGCGCTACCCATAGCCTTGACCACGTTACCAGAATACGATGGGTGTAGATCGCCAAAAAAACTAACGAATCGTCCGTCATGATTTCTATACTGCAGCACCTGTGCCTTAGCTGGCTTGGCATTACTACGTTCTGGGCTTACCGGATCCCCCTGCTCATCACATGCCTGAAAGTAACGCCCATCAAGTTTAAAACTCTCAGGAAACTCACGCGCCAGAACCGTATTTGGCTGAGTTCCCGCAGCCACAAAAATAGTTCGTGCCGATAGCTTAACTTGTCCTACGGCCTGCCAAACACCATCAGCATCTAACGCCTGATTCATCATAACCATGGCGCATGCATCGCCATTTTCATCCACTTCGACACTCATGGGAGTCAGGCCTTCGGCAAAATAAATCCCCTCCTCTAGAGCCTTTTCCACCTCCTCGTGATTAAGTGTGTATGAAGGGCTGTCAATCAAGCGCTTTCGGTAGGCTAAAGTAACGCCACCCCATGACTTTATGAGCTCAAGAATTTTTGGTTTTCGCCCCTCAAGTTTGGCTGAAACTTTTTCTGCACGTATAGCCCTGGCATGCCTTAAAAATTCATCACCAATAATTTTCTCTGGCGCTGACCACTTGCTACGCAAGCTTTCCTCTCCTTTTTCTGCAGAAATGTTTTCATAGCGAAAAAGAAATTTTTCAACCTGCACTGGGTAATAAGCAAGCGATTCGGTGGCTGTATCAACAGCAGTTAGACCACCACCAATCACCACAACTGGCAGGCGGACCTGCATATTAGCGATGGAATCAGATTTTGCTGCGCCAGTTAATTGTAGTGCCATAAGGAAGTCAGATGCAGTACGAACTCCACACGCCATCCCATTTGGAATATCAAGTAACGTTGGGCGGCCAGCACCGGCGGCCAGAGCAATATGATCAAAGCCCAGCTCAAAAGCGCTCTCGGCAGTCAATGTTCCACCAAAACGCACTCCTCCGAATAATACAAACTGCGTACGTCGCACCAATAATAATCTAACTACTTTTAAGAAATTTTTATCCCATCTGACCGTAATTCCATACTCAGCCACCCCACCAAATCCAGCCATAATCCTATCATCGAGTGGCTCCTTCAATTCATTCGCATCAAATACTGGATCAAATGTCACCCGATCCCCACTCACATCAACACCTGAAAGCTTTCCTGGCAGAGGCTCTATCTTTAATCCATCCACACCAACAACAATATGCCCATCATTCATCAAATGATGGGCCAAGGTAAATCCTGCAGGTCCCATACCCACAACGAGCACACGCTTACCCGTTTCAACATGCGGATATGGACGACGAATATTAAGTGGATTCCACCTGGTCAGTAGACTATAAATTTCAAATCCCCACGGTAGCTCGAGCACATCTTTCAAGGATCTGGTTTCAGCCTGCGGGATATTTACCGGCTCCTGCTTTTGATAAATACAGGATTTCATACAATCGTTACAGATACGATGGCCGGTCGCGGCGCACATTGGATTATCTATAGTAATAACGGCCAGCGCACTCAATGCAAAACCCGAAGCTTTCACCTTGTGAAATTCAGATATCTTCTCATCCACGGGGCAACCAGTCAGCAACGTATTAAAAGTATTTTTTTTAAACCGAGGGGTATTAAGTTCAATCCCTTTTTTTTCTTGCAAACCGACTGAACAAGAATCCTTGCCCTGCTCATGGCACCAAATACAATAATTTGCCTCCCCTAGGGCGCCAGTCAAATTGATCCCCTTGTCGGTAAGCGTAAAGCCATCACGCTCACGCAAGTGATCATCTGCAAGGCGGTGAGCGACATATTGAAGGCCATCGACTGGGATAATAGGTACTACCAGGCGCTTAAAATCTAGCTTGGTTGGAACCCTAAACAAAACGCCATGTCCATGACGCCTCTTTCCATCTTCCGTGAGTGTCGCCCAAGCGGCATAACGCATGGCAATATCTAGATTATCGATATTGTCATCCTCGGCATTAAGCCAATCATTAACGTGACGGGCAAAAAGTATTTCGGTTATTTCATCTGTGGCGCTGCCAAAGGCTTGCAGCAGTGTCACTGCCAGTTCGTCACCATCGAAAGTTACTGCATCGGCCGCTTTGTATTTATGCACCGCCTTTCGTTGCACAAACATGCGCTTACAATAAAATAACGGCGTTGCTTCATGATGTCTTTCATCCAGTTGTTGCACCTCAGCCTGTATGCCGAACAATTGACCGATAAAATCCTCTAGATGTGGTGCCATCTCAATGATCATCTGCGATTCTTCAAGACGAGTCATTTGATCTGGAGCGTGTCTTGCTGCCACCAACCTCTCTGCCAACAACGGCTCAACTCCAGTCAATTCAGCCAAAAAGCAAGAATCAATATGAAGTGCGCCCTCCCTGCTGTAGAGATCTGCAAATTTTGTCCCGAACCCAAGCTTCAACTTAGGGATAGAGGGCATTTCAGTATGCGCACGCACACCAATATCTCGCTGCGAACTTAAACCTTCCATTCAGTCAAAACTCCTAATTTCCATACCTCATTAACAAAACAGAATCCCACGAAACAACCAATAGATTTCCTTAACGCTACATTATACGATTTTATCCCTTAGACCGCACAGCCCACGGCATGAAAAAGCTATAATTCCCTCGCAGCAATGCTGAATTAGATCATCTTCATAGGGCCGCAGGTTAAACTGTTACCAGAAAGCTGGAAGCCTATGCATATAGCCAAGGAAGCTCGAAGGAGTGAAGAAAATACATCAAAACGGGGGTTGCAAGTTTTTGCTGCAGGTCATTGATTCCATGACGTGCAATCAGAACTTAAGGTTAAACAAAAAATGAATAATTTTTATATTCATATCAATCAGATATCACAGCACGTAAAATGAGTGCACTACCTCTTGCCATTTTCATGATGGGCCCTACTGCCAGTGGCAAAACTCAGACGGCCGTAGAGTTGGCACAGCAATTACCCGTGGAAATTATCAGCGTAGATTCCGCGTTGATATATCGAGACATGAACATCGGAACAGCGAAGCCCAGCCTCGAAATCCTTGCGCATACACCACACCACCTAATAGATATATTAAGTCCAACTGACAGCTATTCAGCTGCTACTTTTTGCCATGATGCACTACGTCTCATGAAGGATATTACTCAGCGTGGGCGAATTCCTTTACTGGTGGGTGGCACCATGTTGTATTTTCACGCCCTGCGATTTGGTTTAAATGAATTACCCAAGGCAAATTTGGCTATACGTACATCCTTGCAAGAAAGATCCGTAAGTATTGGCTGGCCCGCATTGCATGCGGAATTAAACAAAATTGATCCTAGAACGGCCGAGCGATTAAAACCAAACGATGCTCAGCGCATACAACGCGCATTGGAAATTTATCAACTAACGGGTCAGCCTATGTCCATGCTACTCAATGACACCAATAAGCGCCCTCTACCATATAACACTGTACAAATTTCACTTACCCCCAGCAGCCGAGATCAACTACACACTCGTATCGCCACACGATTTTCTATTATGTTAAAACATGGCTTGGTAGCCGAGTTACGCGCACTACAGGAGATGTACACGCTGCACCAAGACTTGCCATCTATGCGCTGCGTCGGTTATCGTCAAGCATGGAAATTTCTTACACAAGAAATAAGTGAGACGGAGTTGTTCGATAAGGGCACTGCCGCTACACGACAATTAGCCAAAAGACAGCTCACTTGGTTACGCCATATGCCAGGAATCGTCGAAATCGATTGCTTGGCCAATAATGTCGTCCGGCAAATACTGACTACCATACACCAACGACAAAACTAATGTCTCACCAAAAGTGAGGTAGAGCCGCCTTCCAAAAGCATCAGGCTGGTTGCATGTGCACCAGCCTGATGTTGAACAATGTCACCATATTGATGACAAAAAAATACTTACACAGCTTTACGATTTGGGAGCTTCTCCTTAATACGCGCAGATTTTCCAGAGCGATCACGCAAGTAATAAAGCTTCGCTCGACGCACATCGCCACGGCGCTTAACCTCAATGCTGGCAATAGCTGTTGAGTATGTTTGAAATGTACGCTCAACACCCTCACTGGCAGAAATTTTACGCACTATAAAAGATGAATTTAGGCCACGATTACGCTTGGCAATCACCACACCCTCGTAAGCCTGTACGCGCTTACGCTCCCCTTCTACCACATTCACATTTACTACCACCGTATCTCCGGGGGAGAAGCTTGGAATCACCTTGCCTAGGCGAGTTATTTCTTCTTGTTCAAGTATGGCGATCAAATTCATTTCAGTTCCTCTTGTTGTATGGATGCTTGTTCCTGCTGGTATTCTTCCAGTAGCCGAGCTTCCTGTTTTGTTAACTGACGCTGTGCCAGCAAATCTGGACGACGCTGCCAGGTTCGTCCCAACGCCTGTTTTAGGCGCCACTTTTCTATTTCAGCATGGTGCCCGGAAAGCAACACGTCCGGCACCCCTCTGCCTTCAAAAATTTCTGGTCTCGTGTAATGTGGATGATCCAATATTCCACTCACAAATGAATCCTGTTGCGCTGATTCAAAATCTCCCAACACACCTGGAAGATGTCGCACCAAGCTATCCATTAAAACCATTGCCGCTAACTCACCCCCAGAAAGAACGTAGTCCCCAATAGAGAGCTCTTCATCCACGGCATGTTGAATCAATCGCTCATCCACACCCTCATAACGACTTGCCAGCAAAACAAACCCCTCGTCTCGCTTTAGAAGCTCTTTGACCACCCCATGGGTCAATTTACGCCCCTGGGGTGACAAGTGAATAACACGGCTCTTAGTAATCCCTGTCTGTGCTTGGCTAAGTTTTGCTTGCGCAATTGCTTGTGATATCGGCTCCGCTAACATCAGCATACCAGGACCGCCGCCGTAAGGACGGTCATCTACAGAGCGATATTTGTCATCAGCAAAGTCACGTGGATTCCATGTATGCAGAACAAATTTTTTCTGCTCCGCTGCACGTCGTGTTATGCCATGCTGAGTAATCGCATCAAACATCTCCGGAAACAATGTAACAACATCAAATCGCATCGTCTCCACTCAGCATTTTGCTACCCAATCAATCGCCCAATCAACACTTATCAGCTTTTTCGTCAAATCTACCCGCTGAATAGCACTGGCGATAAATGGGATTAGTAATTCCTTGTTGTTTTTTGCAAGATGGTCACCTTGAACGCATAACACCTGATTGGCGCCAGTATCCATAAGATTGCTCACCGTCCCCAAGCGCTCTCCGCTGAGGTTGATAACCGCCAATCCAATTAGGTCGGACCAGTAATATGCATCGCCCTCTTGCTGTGGCAAATTACTTCGTGGCACAGCCACCAGCAAGCCAACATATTGCTCAGCAGCCGTTCTATTATTGCAATCAGGAATCTTAGCGATCAACCCTTTGCTTTGTACCGCAAAATCCTCTATTGTGATCTTGCGCCAAGAATCCCCGCCTTCCTTGCCAAGCCACCACACAGGGTACTCGGTTAAACCGTCCACGCACTCGGTATAAGTTTTTATCTTAACCCAACCGACGATACCCTGAGCACCAGCTACGCGTCCCATAACGACCATGGGATCCAATTGGTTATTGTTATGGCTTTGCTGTTGCACCAGCACGTTTAACCAGTTTAGCCACGGCATCGCTTAATTGCGCACCTTTTTCTTGCCAGAAAGCAATACGATCAAGCTGGACACGCATACCATTCGGCCCCTCTGGGGCGACTGGGTTATAAAAACCAACGCGCTCAATAAATCGACCGTCTCGGCGATTTCGAGAGTCAGCTACAACCACATTAAAAAATGGGCGATTCTTTGAGCCGCCGCGTGCAAATCGGATAATGACCATAGTCTCTACTTATAAGTATCGTTAATAAATGCCAAAAGGACTCTAATTTTACGATACTTTATGGTGTCATGGCAAGCAACAAAGCTGATTCACGCAAAATAAACGAGTTGGATTCTAAATTAACCACAATTGCGCCTATGGCTGGAAAAGGACAGCAAGGTAGAGCGCAATTACGCAAATCAGTGCGACCAAATCAACTTAACTTAAGTCAAGGGAGAGTGCGATCAGAGCAAGAAGGGTTGTTGCAGTCTTAGCGATGCAATAGCACTTCTAGCACAAATTGAGTGCCTAAGTAAGCAAGCAGTAGGAAAATAAACCCGCTCACCGTCCACCTTACAGCAGTGCGTCCTCGCCAACCTTTATAGTAATGGCCTAGCAAAAGCACCAAAAAGACGAACCACGAAATAAACCCGAACAGTATTTTGTGATTAAACTGCAACGGCCTACCAAAAAGCTGATCCGAAAAAATAATACCCGAGGCCAATGTAAGTGTAAGTAAAATAAAACCGGAGCCAATTATGCGAAATAATAATATTTCCATCGTAAGTAATGGCGGTAAATTTTTAAGAACTTGTAGCGGAGCAGCTCGGTGCAAATGCTTTTCCACTAAAGACATCAAGCTGGCATGTAGGACTGCGGTGATGAACAGGCTGTATGCAAGCATCGCTACAAAAATATGCGCCTCAAGAAGTAAGGGAAGATTATTAGTTGCTGGATGCGCTGTAGGAAACAAGGCGGGCAGCAAGGCGCCCACCGCTGCCAAGGGCAACACCAAAGTTTGCAAGCTAGCGATTGAATAGAAGAAACGGGCCACCCAATAAACCGCCATAGTTAGCCATAATATCAACGACAGCGCATTAACTAACCCCAAATTTAGGCTGCCACCACCAAATAAATTCCCGCCCAACAGGTAAGCGTGCAGCGAGAGTGGCACCAGCAAAGCATGGCCAATCATGCCGCGATTCAAGGTCTCTACATTTCCCGCAGACTGTGCGCGCCAAAAATAAATAGCTAACGAGCTATATGCAAGAAAAGTTATTACGTATATTAGAGGATTCGACATCTTCAGCACGAATGTTTTAGACTTGACAGATTCTACACTATAGCCAATGTGCCGAAAATAGGAGATGAATTATGCTAGATACCCTGACTCAACGCCTTTCGAGTGTCATTAAAAATATACGGGGGCAAGCTCGCTTTTCTGAAAACAATATTCAGGATGTATTGCGCGAGGTACGATTAGCCCTACTGGAGGCTGACGTGGCGCTTTCTGTGGTCAAGGAGTTCACCGCCCAAGTAAAGCAACTAGCATTGGGGCAGGAGGTATTGCAGAGTCTGACACCCGGACAAGCGCTGATTGGTATCGTACATAAAGAGCTCACCCGACTGATGGGCGAACATCACAGCACACTAAATCTTGCCACCGCACCTCCGGCGGTCATCCTAATGACTGGTTTGCAGGGTGCCGGCAAAACCACAACAAGCGGGAAGCTGGCCAAGCTGTTGCATGAGAAAGAAAAGAAGCGGGTATTATTAGTAAGTTGCGATATATATCGTCCTGCCGCAATTGAGCAGCTACAAACTCTAGCGCAGCAACTAAAAATTGATTTTTTTGTTTCAAATAACAACCAAAATCCATGTGATATAGCACTGGCTGCACTAGCTTATGCACGTACACATCATCACGATGTGTTAATCGTAGATACTGCCGGTCGTCTTGCGATTAACACCGCAATGATGGAGGAAATTCAACAGCTACACGAGGCGCTTGATCCAGTTGAAACTATTTTTGTGGTAGATGCCATGGCCGGACAGGATGCCGCAACGACCGCCAAAGCCTTTAGTGAAGCACTACCACTTACTGGCATCATCCTAACCAAACTTGATGGCGACGCACGAGGTGGCGCAGCGCTATCGGTGCGTCACCTCACTGGAAAGCCAATCAAGTTTATTGGATTGAGTGAAAAACTTAATGGACTGGAAGCATTTCATCCAGAACGTATGGCTTCACGCATACTGGGTATGGGCGATGTGCTATCACTGATTGAGGACGTTCAACGTGGAATCAATCAAACCGAAGCCGAGAAATTGGCTAGAAAAGTCAAGTTTGGGCAAGCATTCGATCTCAATGATTTCAAGATTCAGCTTTCACAAATGCGTCAAATGGGTGGAATGTCTGCCTTGCTGGATAAACTACCGTCTCAGTTAAGCCAAAACGTAACAAGCACCCAGATGGATGATCGCATCATGCATCGAAATGAAGGCATAATTAATTCAATGACGTCACTGGAACGATCAAACCCAGAGCTCATCAAGGCTTCACGGAAGCGACGTATCGCAACCGGGGCGGGGGTTCAGGTAATGCATGTCAACCAACTTTTAAATCAGTTTGAGCAAGCTCAGAAAATGATGAAAATGTTCACCAAGGGCGGCGCAGGGAAAATAATGCGCAGCATAAAGGGTGTTTTACCAGGAAGGCGTTAGCATTTGCAACTCACAACAACACTCTCACTTCATTGGATCATATTTGGACCCCAAACGGCAAAACAAAAGGTCTTGTAATCCGCACCCAAAAATACAATAATCGGGAAACTTAGGCGTAGCCAAATCGGCGATATAGTCATCCTAACCCTGCAAAACTTTACAATCTATCCTATAAGCCTTGCTTATACATTAGAATCAAAGCTATGACAGCCTAAATTTCATATTAAATTTAGTTGAAATCACTTGAACGGCACATGAGCGCAATATTATTACCCGTAACACACAATGAATATCGAGTGACTTGGCCACAGGCTAAACGTCTGCTGTCATTAATAGCTGTAATCTTAATGCATATTGTATTTTTCTATTTATTATTAAACAACCGACCTGATCAAACCCCTCAAAAAACAAGAGCAGCATCACCAAAGGAAGTGACTGTTAGCTTAATTACACTCAGCAATATCCCGGAGCCAAAGCCGCCGACACCCCAGCCAACACCACTCAGACCGCCACCCATAAAAAAAATTATCACCCCGCCCCCCGTGATTCCGATAATTAATGAAGCGCCAGCAGAGCAGGCGATCGTAAAGTCGCCCATCTTGCCTAAGTCACCTCCAGTAACCACTTCGCCAGAGCCGATACCATTGACCCCCGTCCCGGCGCCTCCGCAACAGCCGAAAACTATCTCCACTGGCGTGGAGTACCTGCATGCACCAAAATTAGAGTATCCATCTCTTGCTAGGCGCATGGGTGAGGAGGGGCGTGTTGCGTTAAGGGTGTTGATAGATGAAAATGGCCACCCGACCCGAGTTGACGTACAAAAAACATCTGGATTCGCTAGGCTTGACTCAGCCGCACAGCAGGCTGTATTACATGCCACGTTTAAACCACATATTGAAAATGGTAAGGCAACCGCTGTTTATGTAATATTGCCTTTTGATTTTCATTTAGATAACCAATAGAAGGAATCGCTATGTCAACAAACCCTTATGGATTACAAAGCCTATGGATTCAGGGCGATTTAATTATTCAAGGCGTCACTTTATTGCTGATCGTTATGTCAATCGCATCGTGGTTCGTGATCGTTACTAAAGCAATACAACTCCTAACATACCGTCGTGCATCGCATGCCGCTGGGCACACATTCTGGGACACTACAAATCTCATAGAGGGTGTTGCTACACTTGGCACTCAAAATCCATTTGCGGACATCGCGCAAGCGGGTGTAACAGCCATGTATCATCATGCCGCACACAAGGGTCACTTGCATGATCAACTGCTAGTTAGTGATTGGGTTACACTGTCATTGCGGCAAGCAATAGATGAAACATCTAGTAAGCTACAAACTGGTATGGCGATACTGGCATCGGTTGGCTCAACCGCTCCATTCGTTGGCTTGCTTGGTACGGTATGGGGAATTTATCACGCCTTAGTGTCAATCGGAACATCTGGGCACGCTACCATCGACAAGGTTGCCGGGCCAGTTGGTGAGGCACTAATCATGACAGCACTGGGCTTAGCGGTCGCCATACCAGCTACCTTTGGATATAACGCCTTAGTTCGAAGCAATAAATCAACTATCGCAAAGTTAAATAAGTTTGGATTTGATCTGCATGCCCTCTTTGTAACCGGTGCGAGATCAAGTCGCACCGACATTGTCGGCGGACACAATGACAGATCCGATCCTGGTGGGAGTCTGTAATGGCAATGGGCTCCCTATCCGATGACGACGACGATTTCAATCCAGAAATCAATACTACGCCATTGGTTGACGTAATGCTGGTGCTACTAATAATTTTCATTATTACAATTCCAGTAATAAATGACAGCGTTAAGATAGACCTACCGCAAGCGACCAACCAGCACAATGAAATTCAGCCTGAAAATATCAACCTATCTATCAATTCTCAAGGGGTTGTGTATTGGAATACTGAAATTATTGATGACAAACAAATGAGTGCTCGCATTGCTGAGGCCTCCAAAAGAACGCCTCAGCCAGAATTGCATCTACGCGCAGAACGTACCACCCAATATGAAAAAATTGTACAAGTAATGGCTGCCGCGCAATCCGGCGGACTCAGAAAAATAGGTTTCATAACTGATCCACAAGATTAGCGCCCCAAAAGCTATTTGGCATACAAGTATTGTTATCAATATTCACAATGTGCACGCATTGTTATTGGTCTGCAGAGCAGTATATCGGCCCTTGTTCTGCAAACGAGGGCAATAAACCACATGAAACAGGACGCTTACATGCTCAAGCAAAATAATCTCAAAACTGTTGGCCTAAAAACCACCATGCCACGCTTAAAAATTCTAAACTTATTTGAAAATGCTGAAGTGCGACACCTAAGCGCAGAAGATGTCTACAGGATTCTTATAGGGGAGGGGCTAGATGTTGGATTGGCAACAATATATCGCGTGCTTACCCAATTCGAACAAGCTGGTTTACTTGTACGTCATCATTTTGAGACAGGGAAAGCGGTCTTTGAGCTTAACAAAGGTGGGCACCACGATCATTTAATATGCTTACAATGTGGCAGGGTGGAGGAGTTTCACGATGCTGCAATCGAAAAGCGTCAAATAGAGATCTCCAAGAAACTGGGGTTTTCAATTCGTGATCACGCACTTTATCTCTATGCTGACTGCACAAAAGTAAATTGCTCTTACAAGGTATAACCTCACTACCACTGGATTTAATTAATTAAAGAAAATACCTAATCAATATTAAAGACGAAGTCGTATTTACCTCATAGAATTCCCAATGGAAGCTGCAAACACCACCACATGATCTACCTCAAGACGGATTCCTATCTTCTCACCAATGGCATGATTGTGATGACTTGGCACAATAGAGAGTACGCGACCACCCCCGGCTAGGCGTAAAGTATAGAGAATATCAGCACCACGGAATGCCTTGTGCTCCACCTGAGCTAGTAGCAAGCTAGTGTCATCGTGGACAATATCATCTGGACGCAACAGGACCTCTACCGCACAGCCATCATAAATCCCGCATAACTCTTGGCTATTCGGAATCCTCCCATCTAATATACCCAATTCAATCTCAACCTGATTGGTGCCAATCATTTTCCCAGACAACAAGACACCCTGACCCACAAAATCTGCAATAAAACGATTTGCAGGCACGTGGTACAAGTTATAGGCTGTATCCCATTGTTGAATCTTGCCCTCACCCATCACTCCAATCACATCACTCATGGCAAAAGCTTCGCGCTGATCATGAGTGACCACAATAGCAGTAACGCCCTCTTGCTTAAGTACATCTCGAACTTCCAATGAAAGACGCTCTCGTAGCTCGGCATCCAAATTTGAAAATGGCTCATCCATGAGCAATAGCCTAGGACAGGGTGCCAATGCTCTAGCAAGGGCCACGCGTTGTTGTTGCCCCCCAGAAAGCTCGTGTGGAAAGGCGTGTCCGGATCTCTCCAATCCAACCACTTGAAGCAACTCCTCCACACGAGCTTTACGCTTGTCTCGAGACTGCCCATGCAAACCAAAGTCAATATTGGCAATTACACTTAAATGCGGGAACAAAGCGTAATCTTGAAACATCATACCAATACGACGCTTTTCTGGAGGAAGCGTGATGCCGGGCATGCTTATACGTTCACCATCAAGAATAATTTCACCACTAGTGATGGTTTCAAATCCTGCAATAGCACGAAGTACTGTGGTTTTTCCACATCCAGACGGCCCGAGCAAGCAACCAATTTCACCTGGTTTAAGCGCAAATGAAATATCCCGCAGCACTGTGCTTGTGCTATAGGACTGCCCAACACCTTTAAGTTCAAGTAACATAATTATTGGATCAAATAGAATACATCATGCCTAGCATGAAATTAAAAATTTCCAAAATTTTACGGCCACATCGCCCTGCGATTTGTTATGGCACAAAAATTAATTTGGCAAAATTACTTCAGGCGAAATTTGGTTAGCACAAAAATAGGTACGAGGCCGGCCAATATAAGAGCGACCGCAGGTAGCGCAGCGCGATTCCATTCACCCGCTGAAGTCATTTCAAAAACTCGCACCGCGAGTGTGTCCCATCCAAATGGTCTGGTCATTAAAGTAATTGGCATTTCCTTGATTACATCCACAAACACTAGTGCCGCTCCAGTTATCAATCCAGCGCGTAGCATCGGCACATGCACCAGAGCAATTAATTGAGTAGCTGTAACACCAAGGCTGCGTGCGGCCTCATCCATACTGCGGGTAATACGATGCATTTGACTATCAATTGGATTGTGGGCTACCGCTAAAAAACGAATTAAGTAAGCCAAGAGCATCACCAATAAAGATCCTTCTAGCAGGGGTGCATGTATCCACCCTGCAGTTACTAATTTGTTATCTAGCCACGCCACCGGGATAAAGATTCCAACCGCCAAAACGGCTCCGGGCAGAGCGTAGCCAATGGTAGCAATGCGCACCATCATACGCAACATCCAATTAGTTTTGTGACGAACGCCGTAACTCAAAAACAGAGCAGCCATCACCACCAGCAAGGAAGCTAAAAAACCCAACATCAGGGAGTGTGCCAAAAAATTAAAGTAACGTTCATCTAGATCCTGCCGCACTACTTCCGATGCCCATAACAACAATTGGATAACGGGCACAATAAAACCAAATATTAAGATTGCCGAACAAAAAGTAGTCGCCAGCCAAGCTCGCTTACCAGTAAGCTGAATGCGATTCTGGACGCTATGCCTACCCACCTGATTGTACCGCACACGTGTGCGTGTTTGCTGCTCCGCCATTACAACAATCAATACGAACATAATCAACAGAGAGGCCAATTGCGAAGCAGCTTGCAACGAAAATAAAGAGAACCAGGCCTTATATATAGCGGTAGTAAAGGTATCGTAATTAAAAGCTGCCACAGTCCCAAAATCTGCCAGCACCTCCATCAGAGCGAGCATGACCCCACCTACAATCCATGGGCGCGCCATCGGCAGTGCAACCCTAAAAAATCCAATCGTGGGTGAGAAACCTAGAGACTGAGCAACTTCTATCGCATGCTTACCCTGAGTAAGAAAAGCATTACGGGCAACCAAATAAACGTAAGGGTAAAGTGCCAATGTCATCACTGCAATCACACCGCCTCCCGATCTAATCTCCGGAAATTTGATTGGCCCCCAATATTCTCGCGTGAATGTTTGTATTGGTCCGGTAAAATCAAGTAGCCCAATGGCGACAAATGCAGTTACATAAGCAGGAATTGCTAGCGGCAACAGTAATGCCCAAGAGAACTGCTTGCGTCCAGGAAAATCACAAACAGCCGTAAGCCACGCTAAAGCAATCCCTATGACTGCCACGCTCAGCCCAACACCCAACACCAACAAAAAGGTATTGGTTAACAATTGTGGCAACTGATACTCTACAAAATGCATCCAGATGTCCCGCTCTGGTGCAAACAAGGAGCTAACCAGCACAGCGACAGGGATCAAAGTTAGCGCTGTGATCAATGTAATTACACAAATCCAACCATCCGGTAACGGCAAGCCAGCGGCAAATCCACTCTTGGTGGGCTTTGATACAGCGAGCGCAGGGGGTTGTTTCATTTTCTATGACTTATTGATACTTGGCGCGATCCATCAACTTAACTGCGGCAGCCTGCAATTCGCCGGCCTTTACCACATTTAATGAATTTTTCTTAAATTTCCCCCATATGGCAACCGCTGGATCAGCTTGTACCATACTGTTTACTGGGTACTCCATATTTGCATCAGCAAATAAATTTTGCGCTTTTTCCGATGACATCCATTCTATAAATCTTATGGCAGCTGCTTTATTTTTGGCATAACGAGTAACACCCGCACCGGAAATATTGACATGCACACCACTCTCACCCACGCCCTGATTCGGCCAAAAAATATCGAGTGGTAGATTTGATACCTTTTTCATCAGTGCACCATAATAGTAAGTGTTAACTATAGTAACGTCGCACTGCCCAGCTGCCACTGCACTCATCGCTCGATTGTCATCTGGAAAAGGAGTGGTAGCTAAATTGACCACCCAAGACTGCACAATCTTTTCAGTCTTCGGTTCGCCATACTCCTGGATCATCATCGCCACTAATGATTGGTTATATACCGATTTTGAGGTACGCAAACACAGGCGCGCCCTCCATTTTGATTGACCCAAATCAGCATAGGTTGATAGATCGGATCGCTTGACCTTATTCCGGTTGTAAACAATAGTACGAGCACGTACCGACAAACCAAACCATTGGCCCAAGGGATCGCGCAAGTTGGCTGGAATATTGTGTAACAACGTCTTGGATTGCACAGATTGCAATAAACCTAGGTTAGATGCTTGCCACAAATTACCGGCATCTGAAGTAATTAAGACATCCGCGAGAGTATTGACGCCCTCCGCCTTGATTTTCTGTAGCAACGCCCCTTCTTTATCTGTAACAAACTTAATAGAAACACCAGTCTCCTTGGTATAGGCATCAAATAATGGCTTAATGAGCTGTTCATTACGAGCAGAGTACACCACAATTTCAGCAGCAGTCGCCACCATCGTCATGGTTATCGCAGCGACAGTAGCGGTAAAAATGCTAAAGTGCAGTAACAACTTTTGTTTCTTCGTCATTGTGTCCACCAAAAGTCACCCATCTGAATATTCATACAAAATAAAAAATCACGTCCACTTCAGTTAACCACAAATAACAACCATTATCAAACAACCGCTCAGTTCGAATATAAGGCAGCCTGATTCATAATCACTCAAAGCGCCGCAACGCATTAAAAATGGGTAATTCCCATAGAAGCATAGCTAAAGATATGCATGGGAATGTACTACTGACAGACAGCCAACGCGCGCGCAAATACAGTAAACTAAACGCTGGTGCAACAATTACCTTACTGACCCGCCCACCAAATGGGTGAGATTCGAAGCCACCCCTTACGGGACACCACTACTGGAAGATTTTATGCTAACCACCAAACTTTACACAACTAGATGCCTAGCTCAGGCCATGATTTTCAGTTATTTCTTATTATGGATGTTTGACATACACGCCTCACCACAATCAATTACCGCGCAATCCATTCAGACAATTTATAGTAACGCCGTTTCTAGCCCAATTCGAACCCAAGAAGACAAGTTTAGCGATGCAACAAGGAGGCCTTTAGAATTCTTACAATTCACCAAAATACAGCCCGGCATGCTAGTCCTGGATATCTCGGCTGGGCGAGGAAATACCGCTCAGCTGCTTGCATTAGTCGTTGGAGACAATGGTGTTGTATGGGCGCAAACAGACAAGGAGCAACCGGCACTTATTAAGCGCCTAATGGATCACCCCCAGTCGAATATCATTCCAGTAATACGCACGTTTGAAGATCCGACACCTGACAATGCGCCAAAATTAGATTTAATTACCATCATTATGAATTATCATGACATTGTCAATAAATCCATTGATCGCACTCAGTTAAACAAAAAAATATTTAATGCATTGAAATCTGGCGGGCATCTCATTGTAATTGACCATTCAGCCAAATCAAACAGCGGCATCTCAGAAACAAAAACACTTCATCGCATTGACAAAAATATTGTTATAAACGAATTTTTAGAGTCCGGCCTTCGGTTAGAGGAGGAAAGCAATTTCTTACACAATTCACTCGACCCGCGTGACCAGGCTTTCTTTAAAATGACAATTCCATCAGACAAATTCTCATTACGATTTGTCAAGCCTTGATACACATCAAATCAATATTTGCAACGCAACTGAGCGCAGTATAACTGCATGAATAATAGTATTTTGGATAAATTTTGTGACTCTCTGTGGCTTGAAGATGGATTGTCACGCAATACATTAGAGAGCTATCGACGAGACCTGCGTAAATTTATTTCATGGATAGAAGAAAAAAGTAACTCTACTCTACTGGAAGCTACACATGCCAACATCCAAGATTTTCTTGCGTATTTAGTCACTGAAAAAAAAGAAAAGGCCAGTAGCACTAGTCGTTCTATATCTAGCCTAAAACGACTATTTCGCTATCTGTTACGACAGAAGCTAATACTTGCTGACCCAACCTTAAAAATTATTACCCCTAAAATACCACGCAACCTACCTACCATACTTACCGAACAGGATGTAGAGGCCCTACTAGGGGGGCCAAACATTAATACGCACCTCGGTATGCGTGATCGCACCATGCTAGAGGTGCTATATGCTAGCGGTCTGCGAGTATCGGAATTAGTTGGCTTAAGCACCACTCAAGTAAGTCTCGAAATGGGTGTAATACGCGTTATCGGAAAAGGGAAAAAAGAACGTTTGGTGCCACTTGGTGAAGAGTCATTGAATTGGCTACATCGTTATTTAACCAACGCACGCCCAGCCTTATTGGGCGACAGGTTAAATGCGGCCATGTTTGTTACTCAGCGTGGGGTAGCCATGACACGACAAATGTTTTGGTATCTAATTAAGCGTCATGCTCAAAATGGTGGTTTACACAAAGCCCTATCTCCGCACACCATTCGCCATGCATTTGCTACGCACTTACTCAATCATGGAGCTGATCTACGCGTCGTGCAAATCTTGCTCGGCCATAAAGACATCTCAACTACACAAATTTACACACATATTGCACGTGAGCGACTAAAACAACTACACGCGCTACATCACCCCAGGGGGTAGTGCCTGTGTTACCTCACGCACAACTTGTGCGATTGTGTCAGCCCAGTACCGCACTCTTTGATCATCCTCTCCTTCGACCATGATACGCAATACTGGCTCAGTTCCAGATGGCCTCAGCAACACTCGACCGCGGCCATTAAATTCTGCTTCAGCGGCCGCCACTACCTCCTGTATTAAATTATGTGAAGAACAATCAACCCCCTTGGTAATGGTCACATTCAATAACACCTGAGGGTACAGCATTAAATCTGAAGCAGACTGAGATAGAATCCGCTTATCCACACAGGCTGCATGCAATACTTGCAAAGCAGCAACAATTCCATCACCCGTTGTGTGTCGATCAAGGCAAATAATGTGGCCTGAATTTTCTCCGCCGAGCTGGCTGCCCTCTTGCAGCATTTTTTCCATGACATAACGATCCCCCACCTTGGATCGTGTAAATGGAATACCCATCTCCATCATTTTATTTTCAAACGCCAAATTGGTCATTGATGTTCCCACGACCCCACCCTTAAGGGTGCCCATCATGTGTCGATGTTTGGCTATGACATACAGAATATGATCACCATCGTACAGACGGCCATCCGAGCCTACCATCATCAACCGATCGCCATCTCCGTCAAGAGCAATGCCGAAATCGGCATTGTGACTCTTGACAGCCTCTTGTAGATTAGCCGTGGCGGTTGCACCGTAGCCATCGTTAATATTTTTTCCATCTGGCTCGACGCCAATGGATACAACATCTGCGCCCAATTCGTGAAATACATGGGGAGCGGTATGATAGCTAGCGCCATGTGCGCAATCTACCACCAACTTTAGACCGCGTAGATTCAAATCAGAGGGGAAGCTATTCTTACAAAATTCAATATAACGCCCTGCCGCATCGTCTATACGCTTTGCTTTTCCAAGCTTCATGGAGGGCATGGTTACTATAGGATTTTCTAGTCCAGCCTCAATAGCAAACTCCACCTTATCCTCCAGCTTGTTACCGTGACTAGAGAAAAACTTAATCCCATTGTCTTCGAATGGATTGTGGGAGGCAGAAATTACAATACCCGCCTGCAAGCGCAGCGCGCGGGTTAAGTAAGCGACTGCCGGGGTTGGAATTGGTCCAGCCAAATAAACATCCACGCCTGCAGCAATTAAACCAGCCTGCAGGGCAGATTCAAGCAGATATCCAGAAATACGCGTATCTTTACCAATCAGCACACCGGGATTTTCATCACGAGACAAATGCCAATCTGCTGCGGCTATCACTTTTCCTGCCGAATAGCCCAGATGCATGATAAATTCTGGCGTAATAGGATACTCGCCTACGCGACCACGAACACCATCGGTACCAAAAAATTTTTTGGTCACAAGCCAACCCCTTCTGTAGCATTAAAAATGCTTAAAGCATCTACCGTGGCACGAACATCATGCACGCGAACCATACGAGCTCCCCGCATTACCGCCAACAATGCAGCCGCTACACTGGCGTGTGCTCTATGCTCAACATTCTGATTCGCAATCTCTCCAAGCATGGATTTTCGTGAAATACCAGCCAATACCGGGACCCCAAAAGTAGTGAACTTATCTATGTTTTTTAATATGGTGAGGTTGTCTGTCAAGGTCTTATCGAAACCGAAGCCAGGATCAATCATAATACGATTCTTGGTTATACCCGCTTTCTGAGCGGACAGTACACGTAAATGTAAAAACTGCATGACCTCTTCTACTACATTTTGATAGTGTGGCAATGTCGTTGCCTTTGGTAAATTATTTCTATGCATCAAACATACTGCTGCACCACTCTCAGCAACGGCAGTCATAGCATCTAATTGTTGCAATGAATTAACATCGTTAATCATACTTACCCCTGCCGCCAACACCGCACGCATGACCTCCGGCTTGCATGTGTCTACCGAAATTGGAACCGGGGCGCCACGCAAGCCCTCAATTATTGGCATAATTCGATCTAACTCCACCTGCGTATCGACAAGCATGGCTCCGGGACGTGTGGATTCACCACCTACATCAATAATATCTGCCCCCTCCTGAATGAGTTGATATGCGTGCACTAGGGCCAAATCACACTGGGAATAACGCCCCCCATCATAGAACGAATCAGGCGTGACATTAACAATACCCATCACTAGAGCACGGGACAAATCCAATTTAAATGATCCGCAATGGAAGAGCATGCCCTGAATAAACTACGAAGAAAGTGACAACACAAATTCAGTTGCGCGGGAGTATGCATTGCATATGTTACGCAATCCTTATTGACCCTTAGGCCTCTGGTGCTGGAGTTTGTCCAGGTGAGACTCTTGATGTTGTCGATGCAGTATCTTGTGACGATTTTGTATCATTATTTGGCTGAGCAATCTTTGGTGGACGTGGCGACTTTCCTGCCATAATGTCATCAAGCTGATCCGCATCCAAAGTTTCAAATTCAAGCAATGCTTGAGCCATTGCTTCAACCTTCTCTCGATTGGCCTCTATCAATCCACGCGCCAACAAATACTGCTGATCTATTATGCGACGTATTTCCTCATCTACCCTCTGCATAGTAGCCTCTGAGACATTTTTATGCGTGGTCACAGAGCGTCCAAGAAATACTTCACCCTCATTTTCACCGTACACCATGGTGCCCAGAGCTTCTGACATGCCCCACTGCGTTACCATGCGACGGGCCATTTCGGTGGCGCGCTCAAAGTCATTGGATGCACCCGTAGTCATTTGATGCATAAAAATTTCTTCTGCAATACGGCCGCCAAACAAGACTGCGAGCGTAGCCATAATTCTATCCCTGTCCATACTGAAACGATCTTCCGTTGGTAGTTGCATAGTCAACCCCAATGCGCGTCCCCGAGGAATAATGGTAACCTTGTGAACTGGGTCAGTCTTGGGTAGCAGCTTAGCTACAACCGCATGGCCAGACTCATGGTAGGCGGTATTGCGTCGCTCCTCTTCCGGCATAACAACAGATCGACGCTCTGCACCCATCATAATCTTATCTTTTGCTGCCTCAAAATCATCCATTTCAACAAAACGCTTGCTGCGTCTTGCGGCAAACAATGCCGCCTCATTTACCAAATTCGCTAGATCAGCGCCTGACATACCGGGCGTACCACGCGCCAAAATATCTGCTTTTACATCAGCCGAAATGGGCACCTTACGCATGTGCACCATCAAAATCTGCTCACGGCCACGAATGTCAGGGAGTGGCACCACAACCTGGCGATCGAAACGGCCAGGGCGCAACAATGCAGAATCAAGCACATCGGGACGATTGGTTGCAGCAATCACAATCACACCACTCACACCCTCAAAGCCATCCATTTCCACCAGCAATGCATTCAAGGTCTGCTCTCGCTCATCATTACCACCGCCCAACCCTGCCCCGCGCTGGCGACCAACAGCATCAATCTCATCGATAAAAATAATGCATGGCTCTTTCTTTTTTGCCTGTTCAAACATATCGCGCACACGGGCAGCCCCAACACCAACAAACATTTCTACAAAATCAGAGCCGGAAATTGAGAAAAATGGAACATTTGCCTCACCAGCAATCGCCTTTGCCAGCAAAGTCTTCCCAGTTCCAGGACTTCCAAGCAATAGCACTCCCCGCGGGATTCGCCCACCTAAATTTTGAAATTTAGTTGGATCACGCAAAAAATCCACAATCTCAGATACCTCTACCTTTGCCTCGTCACAACCCGCAACATCGGCAAAAGTAACACGCTCTTTAGTTTCATCCAATATCCGAGCCTTACTTTTTCCAAATGAAAATAATCCACCTCCTTTTCCACCGCCTTGCATCTGACGCATGAAAAAGAACCATACTCCAACAAGCAAAAGCATTGGAAACCAGGAGATAAAAATAGTCGTCAAAAATGATTGCTCTTCTTCTGGTTTTGCCTCAATCGCAACACCATTCTTGATTAAATCCGACACCATCCATAAATCTGATGGCGCATAGCTATTAATGCGCTTCCCGTCATTAGTGACAGCCTTTAACATCCGCCCCTCGATTGTTACCTTGGCAATGCTTCCCAGCCGAACCTCTTCCAAAAAACGTGAGTAATCCATCTGCGTCTGCGCAGATTGTTGTTGACGTGCATTAAATTGATTGAACACGGTCATAAGAACCAATGCCACAACCATCCAAATTCCAACACTTTTAAACAAATTATTCACAATCACCCCTTACCAACGCGTAACAGCTACGCCGGATCTATAGAAATATTATAGTGTGCATTAGAGCCACCGAACAGCATGTGCATCTCACATACTAAACACACCTTTAGTTTCACCAACACACGAAAAACTATGCGTCACACACCACTCACAAACTTTCCCGTCCCCAAGAGGTACAGCTCATTGCTTCGGCCACGGGAAGAGTCTGGCTTGCGCGTTACTACGCGCGAAAAACAATTGCGCATCAGCTCAATATACTCTTCAAATCCCCTACCCTGAAATACTTTTACCAGAAACGAACCACTCGGCTCAAGATGGGTCGAAGAGAAATCTAACGCCAATTCCGCCAAATACATAGCACATGCCTGGTCAATTATATCTATCCCACTGATATTGGGTGACATATCAGAGATTACAAGCCCAATTTTGCTACCATTCAAGCTATTCTCAATTTTGGTTAGCACCTCTTCCTCACGAAAGTCACCCAAAACAAATTCAACTCCACGTATCGGACATAGTGGCAATAAATCAACTGCGATGATCTTACCCCTCTCTCCCACCTTGGCAGCGGCAACCTGTGACCAGCCCCCTGGGGATGCACCCAGATCAACCACAATCATGTCACGCTTCAGCAAATGATCTCGCTCATCAATCTCCAATAACTTATACGCAGCACGTGATCGATAACCATCCTGCTGCGCACGCCGAACATACTGATCACTGACATGCTCATGCATCCATTGTTTACTGGTCTTTGATCGTTTCATCGTTTAAAATGCAGACCCACGAGGAGTTCATTCAATTGTTAACATTAACTGCACTACAACGCCAAAATTTAAAAGCACGCGCTCATCCGCTTAAACCAACTGTCACCATAGGGACAGCTGGGCTAACCAGCTCTGTGCTCACAGAGATATCTTGCGCGCTCAAAAGTCACGAAATAATAAAAATTAAAGCTGCTGTTAATGACCGAAAAATACGAACAGCAATGTTAGAAAATATTTGCGTACAGCTGAATGCGGCGGCAGTTCAACACATTGGTAAGATTCTCGTGGTATACAGACCACAAGAGGAATTGCAAAACAAAACTTCGCACACAAAAATAAAAGCACTCAGTAAAAGACAGCTGGGCAGTCACTAATCCGTCAACATTATATGTATTGCACGTTTACAATCTCATATTCACGAACGCCGATCGGTGCCTGAACCTCAGCAATGTCTCCGCTGTACTTGCCAATCAATGCCCGCGCAATTGGTGAGCTAATTGAAATTTTACACGCTCTAATATCCGCCTCATCATCGCCAACAATCTGATAAGTTACAACATCTCCATTTCCAACATCTTCAAGTCTAACTGTTGCACCAAACACACAGCGACCATCCGCATTAAGCGTCTTTGGATCTATAATTTGCGCGTTACTTAACTTGGCCTCCAGCTCAATAATCCTCCCCTCAACAAAACTTTGTCGCTCTTTCGCTGCTTCATATTCAGCATTTTCAGATAGATCACCTTGGGCGCGCGCCTCTGAAATGGCATTAATCACCCACGGACGATCAATTGTTTTTAATTGATGTAACTCATTACGCATCAACTCAGATCCAACTACAGTCAATGGGATTTTACTCATAGCCAGCTTCCTTTTTGTGCGCTCAAAAAATCAAACTTTGATGCTGCGTCTGCAAATCATACACTTGCAATTCAGCGAGATGTTGCATACCCAAGCAAGCAGCTCTTGCCCCCGCCAAAGTGGTGTAATAAGTCACGCGCCCCTGCAGTGCGGCATGGCGGATAGAATAAGAATCTTGCATGGCACTGCGCTTGCTATCCACAGTATTAATAATTAAGCTAATTTCATTATTCTTAATCATATCAACGATATGTGGGCGACCTTCTGCAACCTTATTGACGATAACCACAGCAACATCTGCGGCTTCCAATACTTTGGCAGTACCGCGCGTAGCTAAGATAATAAAACCCATGTCGCGCAAACTTTTAGAAATTTCTACAGCGCCCAATTTATCAACGCCACGAACGCTGACAAAGACTTTGCCTGTGGACGGCAATTTAATTCCCGCTGCCAGTTGCGATTTAACAAAGGCTTCCGCGAAATTAGAGCCGACGCCCATAACCTCTCCAGTAGACTTCATTTCTGGACCAAGAATAATATCTACACCAGGGAATTTAATAAATGGAAATACCGCCTCTTTGACAGAAAAGTACGATGGGATAACTTCTTGAGTTATACCCTGCTGTATCAGCGTTATGCCAACCATACAACGTGCAGCAATCTTTGCCAACGGAATACCTGTGGCTTTAGAGACAAAAGGTACGGTACGTGAAGCGCGTGGATTTACCTCTAACACAAATATAGACTCACCCTGAATGGCATACTGTACATTCATCAATCCAACCACATTCAATGCCTTGGCCATCGCACTTGTTTGACGACGCAATTCATTTTGCAACTGCAATGATAGACTAAATGGTGGCAAAGAACAGGCAGAATCACCAGAATGAACACCGGCCTCTTCGATGTGTTCCATAATGCCACCAATCAATACATTCTCACCATCACTGACAGCGTCTACATCAACTTCAATCGCATCATTCAGAAAGCGATCGAGCAGTATTGGCATGCGCTCCGGAAAGATATGAGAACTTTCTACCGCATCACGCATATAGCGCTCCAAATCTGGATACGAGTGAACTATTTCCATGGCGCGTCCACCCAGCACATTACTCGGCCGCATTACCAAAGGATAACCAATCTCTTCCGCTGCTAAAATGGCCTGTTCTAGTGTGCTAACTGTACAATTTGGTGGCTGCTTTAAATTCAATTGTTGTAACATCATACGAAAACGCGCACGATCTTCTGCACAATCAATCATATCTGGCGTTGTGCCTATTATTGGTACGCCGCTTCTCTCCAAATCACGCGCCAATCTTAACGGCGTTTGCCCACCAAATTGGACTATCACACCAGTTGGTTTCTCTACAGCCACAATCTCCAACACATCCTCTAGTGTTAACGATTCAAAATACAGGCGATCGGATGTATCATAATCAGTAGAAACTGTTTCTGGATTGCAGTTAACCATAATGGTTTCAAAGCCATCTTCACGCAATGCTAGGGCAGCATGCACGCAGCAATAATCAAACTCTATCCCCTGACCAATACGGTTTGGCCCGCCGCCAAGCACTATTATTTTTTTCTTGCTTGTGGGTTGCGCCTCACATTCTTCTTCGTACGTGGAGTACATATAAGCGGTATCGGTTGGAAATTCAGCAGCGCAAGTATCCACTCTTTTAAACACCGGCCGAATACCAAATTCATGGCGACGCATACGCACAGAATCTGGTTCATTTCCCAGTACCTTGGCCAAGCGTTTATCTGAAAAACCTCTACGCTTTAATTCGTACAGTTCTTGCTTACTTAGATCACCCAAGGCGCACCCAGCCAATACAATCTCTCGCCTGATTAAATCTTCAATTTGTGCCAAGAACCAAGGATCTATTTTACTTACGCGAAACACCTCCTCTAGAGTCATCCCCACACGAAAAGCATCCCCTACATACCAAATTCTATCCGGACCAGGAACGCTCAGCTCAGCAATAATCAACTCGCGGTCATTGGTTTTTGAGTCCAGTCCATTCACACCAACTTCCAAGCCTCGCAATGCCTTCTGGAAAGACTCCTGGAAAGTTCGACCAATCGCCATAACCTCGCCAACCGATTTCATTTGTGTGGTCAATCGATCATTAGCTTGTGCAAATTTCTCAAAAGCAAAACGTGGAATTTTAGTCACCACGTAATCTATTGTCGGTTCGAATGAGGCTGGCGTTACCCCGCCTGTTATTTCATTTCTTAACTCATCTAGTGTGTACCCTACCGCTAATTTTGCAGCTATTTTTGCAATTGGAAAGCCTGTTGCCTTAGACGCCAACGCAGAAGAGCGCGACACACGTGGATTCATCTCAATGACAACCATACTTCCATTGTCAGGATTGATAGCAAACTGTACGTTAGAGCCGCCGGTATCCACACCAATTTCCCGTAACACGGCGATACTCGCGTTACGCATAATCTGATATTCCTTATCAGTTAATGTTTGTGCTGGCGCCACAGTAATGGAATCACCGGTATGCACACCCATTGGGTCCAAATTTTCAATTGAGCAGACAATTATGCAATTGTCAGTGCGATCTCGCACCACCTCCATCTCAAACTCTTTCCAACCAAGCAGCGACTCTTCAATCAATAGCTCTTTAGTTGGGCTGGCCTCCAAGCCACGCTCACAGATCTCTAAGAACTCTTCGCGGTTGTACGCAATGCCTCCACCGGAGCCGCCCATAGTGAACGACGGTCGAATAACCGTGGGGAAACCCATTACTTGCTGAACCTGCAAAGCCTCCTCCAAGCTATGTGCAATTGCCGAACGTGCAGATGCCAAACCAATGCGCACCATCGCTTGCTTAAATTTTTCGCGATCCTCTGCCATATCAATAGATTCTCGCGACGCACCAATCATTTCCACTGCATATTTTTCCAACACGCCATGCCTAGCTAAATCCAGGGCGCAATTCAACGCAGTTTGTCCACCCATGGTAGGCAAAATTGCACTGGGCCTCTCCTTGGCAATAATTTTCTCTACTATCCGCCAAGTTATTGGTTCAATATAAGTGGCGTCCGCCATGCCTGGATCGGTCATAATGGTGGCCGGATTCGAATTCACCAAAATTATGCGGTACCCCTCTTCACGAAGGGCCTTGCATGCTTGCACACCGGAATAATCAAATTCACACGCCTGCCCAATTACAATGGGGCCGGCGCCAATTATTAAAATAGATTCGATGTCGGTTCGTTTTGGCATATCAAAAACCCTTGCGCATCAACGCTACAAACCGATCAAATAAACAATCCACATCCTGCGGTCCTGGACTGGCTTCTGGGTGCCCCTGAAAACAAAATACTGGTCTATCTATTAACTCAAAACCCTGCAATGTTCCATCAAACAAAGATACGTGCGTAATACGTGCGTTAGCTGGCAACGTCGTTGCATCCACCACAAACCCATGATTCTGACTTGTAATCATCACACGACCACTTTGCAAGTCCTGAACCGGATGATTAGCACCTCGATGGCCAAGCTTCATTTTAATTACTCGTGCGCCAACCGCCAAACCAAGAATCTGATGCCCCAAGCAAATTCCAAATAACGGTATACCCACACGCAACAAGTGCTGTGTTGCCTTAATGGCGTAATCACAGGGGCTGGGATCACCTGGTCCATTGGACAACAGCACGCCATCCGGTTTAAGTGCCAAAACATCTTCTGCATTTGTTTTGGCGGGCACAACGGTAACCCTACAACCACGCTCAACTAATTTTCTAAGGATATTTCGCTTGACCCCAAAGTCATACACCACCGCATGAAACTCTGCCTGCGTAGTGTTGCTGTGCCCAGCCTTTAAATTCCACTCTCGCTGCGTCCAACAATAATATTTATCGCAAGAAACTTGTTGTGCCAGATCTGCTCCGCCCAAGCCCGCAAAGTCACGCGTCGCTCTTAGTGCGGCATCATCATCTATATTGGTATAAATGCAGCCATTCTGAGCTCCTTTTTCGCGCAAAATACGCGTTAACTTGCGAGTGTCGATATTAGAAATCGCTACCACTTTACAGGCCTCAAGGTAATCAGATAGGGATTGAGTGCTGCGCCAGTTGCTCGCAGCCAAAGACAGGTCACGAATCACGAGTCCGCTCGCGAACACCTGATTTGACTCAATATCTTCAATATTCACGCCCACATTTCCAATGTGCGGATAAGTTAGGGTGACAATTTGTTTGGAATACGATGGATCTGTAAGAATTTCTTGGTAGCCCGTCATTGAGGTATTAAAAACTACCTCACCCACGCACATACCAGAGGCGCCAATGGATATACCACGAAACACCGTCCCATCGGCAAGCACAAGAGTGGCGGAGTTCGTTTGCAGCACCAAATACTCTCCAAGATGGCCATCCAAGCCAATGACTACACAAATTTACATGACGATCTCGCAAGATTTTCAGAGCAGATAAGCTTCTCCCGCCACATCCAATCTAAACTTAGGTTTGTTACTGCAGTGAGCGAATGGGTCATGCACTTGACGAATCACTCAAAACACAACAACCAAAAATCAACATCAATTTATCATCACCCAGCCGGCAGCCAGAGCAACACTAAGGAAGTCAGGGGACCTACACCATAAGTCACCACCAACATTATTAACGGCAAATTATACTCGATAGTGAGGAGTGCATCAAATGCAATACCGCGTAAACCCTCGTAATTTACTCTACTGTCACCCCTTGATACACAATCAAACTAAAGCTAGCGCCTTGCGAAAAAGAGCCGCAATCTCCGAGGTGAGAGGCAAGTTCAATCCAGTCGCACGACCTTCAATGGACATTTTTTTACATGTCTTACGAAGAATATTGAGCAACTTTTCTTCATCAAAATTACTGTATTTATCAATAAAGTCAGCAAGGTAGCTTTGCACAAAAACCAAGCCCACAACATCCACCAATATTTGACCCTCTAAGTTAGTTTTAATTACTTCTTTACGCAAAAGCATTTGCACACCGGCTACCGCTGATTCGTCATAGCCCACCTTACGCATAATTTCACCAGCAATCTCACCATGCAATTTATACAGGGCGGCACGCCAAGATTTGTAACCTGCCCCACCCATGGCATAGCTGTCGCGTGATATTTTCCATCGGCAAATATGTTGGCAGCGAGCCGCCAACTGCAGCATCTCCGAGGCATTGGGTGCGAAATGCTGGAGCATGACTGTCATACGCTCAGCGTAGAGCAGCTCTTTTGCGTAGGTTCGGCCCTCGAATATCTCCTGGTTTGGGTCGCCTGCATTGATGGCGTCAAACTCAGAAATTGCTCGCTCAAAACGAATTAAATCAATAAACATGGCACTATATTTTGTATCGCAAAGAGATTTGAAGGGGGCGCTTGGGTGCCGACAAACTTTGCAGTGTTTTGATATGCGCTTACCTTAATCCAAGCACATCCTGCATGTCATACATACCCACTGCATTGGCTTGTAAAAATCGAGCTGCGCGCAGTGCGCCTAGAGCAAAGGTGGCGCGACTACTGGCTTTGTGGGTAATCTCAATGCGCTCGCCAATTCCTGCAAATAGCACGGTATGATCCCCCATGATATCGCCTCCTCGTACGGTAGCAAAGCCGATGCTAGACGCATCACGTTCACCAGTAACGCCCTCGCGACCGTAAATAGCGCACTCCGAAAGTGTGCGCCCCAATGTTTTGGCGATCACCTCTCCCATGGCAAGCGCAGTGCCAGATGGTGCATCTACTTTGTGACGATGATGCGCTTCAACGATCTCAATATCATAACCATGACTTAAAATTTTTGATGTCATCTCTAAAATTTTAAAAGCAACATTCACGCCAACGCTCATATTCGAAGAGAGTACAATCCCAACAGACTGGGCCGCCTCATTCAATTCCGTCTTTTGCGAGGCAGAAAAACCAGTAGTGCCAACGACCATCGATACACCTAGCTTTTTACATACCCCAAGATGACGCATCGTTCCTTCTGGCCTAGTAAAATCAATTAGCACATCTGTATCACACAGTGCGCCAGCCACATCAGCTGTAATCGTCACGCCACAAGCATCACCCACCAACCCACCTGCGTCTTTACCAATATGTGGGCTAGCAGAATCTTCTAGAGCTGCGTGCAACACTAGGTCAGATGACTGCAGCACGCCCTCCAATAAAGCCCTTCCCATTCGACCACTGGAGCCGGCAATTGCAACTTTGATCTTCTTCATGATCGCTCCCCGGGTATTATTTAAGCACTCATTTCCGTCAATCTACTCAACTTTTATTGGTGCAATCACTGCAGGTAGTACTGGCATATTGCTGTCATCAATTCGAGCTAGGCGTTCATTCTCAAAATATAGCGTCATACGCTGCCGCTCGATTAGCTTTCCATCTTTTTCGAGTCTGTACACAAAATCCCAGTGATCGGAATGAAAGGCATCATTAATCAATGGGGTGCCAATAACTGCTTGCACCTGAGGCTTCGTCATACCCACCTTAAGCTTACGTCGCATCTCTGACGTGATCATGTTACCTTGGTTGATCTCCATCTTATAGGCAGACAAGGAGGGCAGCTTAGGCACTGAAATGCCACCGCACGCAACAAGCATCATTGTGATCGCAGTGATCATAATCAGCTTGGCACGCATCATTAAAAATAATTTACAAAACATCAGTTTAGCACCCCATACTCCATCTAAAAAATGACTGCCATTATTTTGCTTTCAGCATCTCAGCTGCATGTTTTCGTGTAATCTTAGTAATCTCCACTCCACCTAACATGCGCGCAATTTCCTCAATGCGCTCTATCTCGTCGAGTATGGTCATACCACTTACTGTGGCACCATCTTTGCTTAGTTTACTCACCTTGTACTGCACATCAGCCATTGATGCAACCTGTGGTAGGTGAGTAACACACATTACTTGATGACGCCCCCCTAGACGCTTAAGTAGGGCACCAACGATCTCTGCCACGCGTCCACCTATACCACTATCAACCTCATCAAATATCAACGTTGGTACCGTAAAAACCTTGCTGGCTGCCACTTGTATCGCCAAGCCAATGCGTGACAACTCTCCACCAGAGGCAACTTTCGTCAAGCTACGCAATGGCGAACCAGGGTTAATTGCCACTTTGAAATCCAGCACCTCCAGTCCCTGCGCATTTCCCTGTGCAAGCGGCTTTAGTGTTGCCACAAAATTTCCTCCCTGCATGGCCATATCTTGCATTAAGATTGTTATTTCACGCGAAAATTTGTCGGCTGCCACTTTGCGTGCCGCACTTAACCTTGCCGCAGCAGAGTTATACAAATTACGCGCAGCAATAACATTGCTTCTCATCTCAGAAAGATTTGAAGCGTCCCCGATGTCACCCAATCTCACAATAATGTTGCGCAGAACATCTGGTAATTTTTCAGGTGCAATGCAATGCTTGCGTGATAGTTCGATTACCGCGGCTATTTGCTGCTCTTGGTCGCGCAATACCTGCGGATCAATATCCAATTTTTCAGTATAGCGTGTTAACGAATATACCACTTCTTGCAAGTCATTTTTAGCGCCCTCTAGTATGCTCAGCACATCCTTCAAGGAGGCATCAAACTCAATACCGACTCGCAAGCGGCTGATCAGCGCATTTATCTGCGTAATACAGGCAGCATCAGTTTCGTTCAACACACTCACACCAAACTGCACAACCTCCAACAAGGAGGCGGCATGAGCCAGGCGCGCATAACTGGTTTGCAATTCGACCCACGCATGCAGGTTAAAATTCAATGCCTCCAATTCACGCTTCTGAAAAAATAATAAGTTACGCTCATTGGTCAATGCTTCATTATTGTTCTCAAGTTTTTCACAATTACGATGCAATGCTTGCCACTCTGAAAATAGCTTTGTCAACGCCTCGGCTTCGCTCGTCAAGTTGGCGTATCCATCCAGTAAGTTACGTTGCGTGTCTGGAGTTAATAAAGATTGATGCTCATGCTGACCATAGATATCAAGCAAATACTTACCGGCATCGCGCATTTGTTGTAACGTAGCACTGTGTCCATTAATAAAGCCGCGTGAACGTCCATTTGCGTCTACAACTCTCCGCAACAAACATATACCCACATCACCAGCTAACTCTTGATCGTCTAGCCAGCAATGCAAATTAGAAGAACCGACTGTATCAAATTCCACGCTTATTTCGGCTCTATCACAGCCATCACGCACCATATCCACATCCCCACGTCCGCCTATCGCCAAAGATAGTGCATCTACTAAAATAGATTTCCCTGCTCCGGTTTCCCCAGTAAGGGCAGTAAAACCAGAGGTAAAGTGAAGCTCTAAGAAGTCAACAATAACAAAGTTGCGAATGCTAACAAACTTTAACATTACAGTGTTTTATTCCAGAGTAATTTTTCACGCAGCGTGCGGTAATAACTATATCCAATCGGATGCAGCAGGCAGGCAGGCTTTGTATAGCGACTCACCACCACCCTGTCATTCTTCTGCAAATCAAAGTGAGCATGACTATCGCAGTGCACCCGCACATCAGCAACGCGATGTGGCAAAATCTCTAGCAATGACTCACTTTTAACAACAATCGGACGATTGCTTAAGGTATGCGGGCAGACTGGGACAAGTGCGATCAGATCGAGTGAAGGATGAATAATTGGGCCTCCTGCAGACAACGCATACGCAGTAGATCCAGTTGGTGTTGCAACAATCAGGCCATCTGCTCGCTGTAGATAAAGATACTCGCCATCGATACGCACCTCAAATTCAATCATGCCGCTCATGTGACCACGATGCAGCACTACCTCATTGAACGCCAAGGAATTAAACACTTCGACACCATCCCGTAAGACACGGGTGAGCAAGAACATGCGCTGCTCGATAACAAAATCTCCATTTAGCATTGCCACTATCGTTTGCTGCATAGTATCAAGCGAGATATCTGTAAGGAAACCTAATCGCCCCTGATTGACCCCCACCAAGGGAATGCCGAAGGGAGCCAAAGTACGTGCAATATTTAACATGGTCCCATCACCACCAAGAACAATGGCTAAATCAACCCTCCCCCCCATTGCATCTAACTGCATCACATTACAATTCTGTTTATTTAGATGCTCCGCCGTCATGTCATCAACCACCACAGCAATGCCCTTGGTGGAAAGCAGCTCGACTAGTCGCAATAATGGCTGAGCAATCTCTGGCGTCTTGCGCTTACCAATCAGGGCGACAGTTTTAAACGGGAGTTTCATGGCTAGGTTGAATGACTTATTTTGACAATGCCACCTTCGACATTTTAATTTGAATTAACCAATAATTCTGTCGATGTTTCGATACTTTGTGCATGAACTTCGACAGAATTCAAATACGTCTAACTCTATTAGAGCAGCTTGCTATCTGTGCATATTTTATAAATAACTTTACGTTAGCGAGTCACGCCTCCTCTTCTGCGGAGCACACCCGCAGAGTATGGGCTTGATATCACGGCAATGCTCTAACTAAACGAAATCCAACTTTATGCTCATAACGCTTAACCTCCTCGTTGCCCATTCGATACGCTGCACGCATAAAATGCGAACTGTACTTCCAGGAGCCTCCGCGAATTACACGCCCAACCGGTCTGTCATTTCCGGATATCTTTTGTATCCAGGCACTGCCATCTATTGGCGCGCCCTTGTAGTTTGCGTGGTAAGTATCCTCTGTCCACTCCCACACATTACCAAGCATGTCATACAGGCCAAAGGCATTGGGTTTAAAGCTGCCCACTGGGGATGATTGCGCACCCTCCCATGGAGTCAAAGATCCATCCCACTTAGTGGAACAATTACTGCAATTGGCATTGCTATGCCCAACATCATTACCCCAATAGTACGGAGTACTTGTATTGGCGCGAGCAGCGTATTCCCACTCCGCCTCTGTTGGCAGGCGATAATTTTTTCCTGTTTTACTCGATAACCATTGAGCATAGGCCTGAGCATCAAGCCAATTCACGCAAGAAACTGGACGAGTGTCAAATTGACTATAGCTGGAGTCCTTGCGAAACATAAATTCACTTGAATTACGACCTGCGCGGTCCTCAACTCCACCACCCTCATTGACTGCCCAACATGTTCCTGCGTCGTACTTTGTCTCACCCACAAAGATAGCATATTGGGCTCTAGTCACTTCGTACGCCCCCATGGCAAAAGAGGCGACAGCAACGCGATGTACGGGGCCCTCATCGAGGCCATGCCCAATCTCGTTATCCGGCGAGCCCATGTCAAAACTCCCCGCAGGGATAACCGTCATTTCTGGACAATCGGTACAATCTTTAAATGCCCCTTGCTTAACCTCAGATTGCTCCGGTTTATGTTGTTTGCCAGCGGCATTAAGCCGTGCCACACCCAACTGCACCATAACTTTCTTTATTACACCATCCCCGACACGAATCTCTTGCTCAAATATACGATCACTAAAAGCGTTTACCTTTTTCTGCACCCGTAGCTTTACAGTACCTTCGTTTACCTGCACATTTATTGGGCACACGCCCCTTGGCTTATCATCGACCAGCACCTCAGAATCTATATCATCAATTCCACAAATAACGCTTAGAAGTGAGCCTCTCTTATCATTGACACCTCCCATATTCGACTGCCCTACTTCTTGAAGCTTGTTTTTGCTATTCGATAACGGAACCCCCAAAATTACTTCAATGGTTTTGACCACGCCATCGCCCACGCGGACCTCTTGCTCAAATATACGCTCAGCTGGAGTGTTAGCCTTATTTTGCACAACAAGCTTTGATTTACCCTCATGCACCAAGACATCCACAGGGCATTCACCCTTAAATCTTCCATCCACAAACACCTCGGCACCGACATCTGAATTTCTGCAAGTCACACTCAGGGTTGAGTCAGCCGCGTGCAGATTAGTGGTGGACACAGCCGTCAAGGCCGTCATTATTGAAATGTAAACCAACCTCATAAATTCTCCGTTTTAATAATTTAAAAACAAGGATTCGCCTCTCCTGCAAACTTTAATCACGATTGATTACGATCAATTCGATGTGAAATACTCAATCACAACAATCCAACCGATTGAATTGCCATAGAATTAGTTGGGCTACGAAGCAAGCACTGCCATTTTAACAGTTTTCGGTTGGCAAAGCTTGGCTGTCACTGCAAGAATTTCACCACCAAAATCCATCTCAGATTGCCATCTAACGAAGTCATTTTAAAATACAAAGATGTGACATTTAAATTCATTGCGTACAACAGAATAGCTGCAATTACTACCAGGGAACTTGCGTTTTAATCATTATCACACAATGAGATACAGTCAGATATAGCCTACTTGTCAACAGTTAGCACAAACTAGGGCGGTTTTGCTATATATTATGTACACACACTATCTATACTCAAGCCCGAGCAAGACAACTGAATTTTTAAGCGTACAAACTTTTCTTTAAGAGCATCATTTTTAAAATCCAAAAAATGTCAAAAGTTCTCAACGATCGTGCACAAATTTTACTTAAGACACTGGTTGACCGCTACATCAGCAACGGTCAACCAGTTGGCTCACAAGCACTCCTGCAGTTTTCCGGCCTAGAGGTCAGTCCCGCCACTATTCGCAATGTAATGGCGAACCTAGAGGAGATGGGATTGGTAAGTAGTCCACATACCTCTGCTGGACGCGTGCCAACCGCACAAGGTTATCGTTTGTTTATCGATACGTTGATGATAGTTCAGCCACTAGATGGCACACATGTACAACAACTTAAGCACAAACTACAGCCAGACAATCCTTCTCGCCTACTCATGCAGGCATCTAATTTATTATCAGAGCTAACTAGCTTTGCGGGTGTCGTCGCCACACCAAAACGCGCCGCCATCACGGTGAGTCACGTAGAATTTTTGCGCTTATCCAAAAAAAGGGTTCTGCTGATTATAGTTATGCCAAATGATGAAGTGGAAAATCGTATCTTCACGACGCATAAAGACTATACCCAGTCCCAGCTCACCGAGGCTGGAAATTTCCTAAGTAAACACTACGCCGATTGTCCGTTTCAGGATATTCATCAACGCATGCAATCTGAATTGCACCAATTGCAGCATGAGCTAACCTCACTAATGACCGCAGCGATGGCGGCAAGCAACACGGCGATCGCACGTCAAAATGAAGATTACGTAATCAGCGGGGAGCGCAACTTACTATATGTCAACGATCTTTCCTCCAATATGCAGCAGCTACGTGGGCTATTTAACGTATTTGAGCAAAAAACTGAACTCCTGCAATTGCTGGATGTAAGTCATCATGCTCCGGGTGTGCACATCTTTGTTGGCAATGAATCTGGATTACCCGGACTCAGTGAGTGCAGCGTAATCAGCACGCCATATACGGTGGACGGCCAAATTGTTGGCACATTGGCAGTGGTGGGGCCAAAACGCATGAATTATGAAAAAATTGTTCCAATTGTAGACATCACATCCAAACTACTCAGCAATGCACTATCACATCATTAAGATACGATCGTAACGTACTACAAAATAATAATTTCATTAACACAAAGCATACGGTAAACATAGCTATGCCCACTCAAGCCGAGCCACCATACACCCATGGCACACCTGAAAGATGCGCTGTCCTATTGGTTAATCTAGGCACGCCAAATGCCCCAACCGTCAAAGGGGTTAAGCCTTACCTACGTCAATTCCTCAGTGATCAACGCGTAGTGGAGATACCCAAGCTAATTTGGTGGTTCATTCTAAATGGCATCATTCTTAATGTCAGGCCAGGTAAATCTGCTGCTAAATATGCCAGCGTTTGGATGCCGGAGGGTTCACCGCTCAAAGTGCACACCGAACGGCAAACCAACCTATTGCGGAACTCCCTGAGTCAACTCACTGGTGATCCATCACTCGTGGTGGACTATGCTATGCGCTATGGAAGCCCATCAATCTCTAGCACATTACAAAAACTCAAAGAGCAAAATTGTCAACGCATCTTGCTTGTTCCGATGTACCCGCAGTACGCCTCCAGTGCAACTGGCACCGTATGCGATGTTGTTTTTAGCGAACTCTCCAAACAGCGCAACATACCAGCGTTGCGCACCATTAAACATTTTCATGACAATCATGACTACATTGCAGCCATTGCGAAAAATATTCGCGAATACTGGACGCTTCATGGTCATCCAGACAAACTGGTGATGAGTTTCCACGGCCTTCCACGTTACACACTTACAAAGGGTGACCCCTACCATTGCGAATGTCAAAAAAGTGGGCGCCTCATTGCCGAGGCTTTGCAGCTCAATAAGGATCAGTACGTTGTCAGCTTTCAATCACGTTTTGGACGCACCGAATGGCTTCAACCCTACACCACCACTGTGCTCAAGAATCTTGGTGCAGAAAAAACAAGGCGGGTTGACGTAGTCTGCCCTGGATTTGTAGCCGACTGCCTAGAGACCCTGGAAGAAATTGCAATGGAAGGAAAGGAGGATTTTAAGCATGCGGGCGGCGGCAATTATCACTACATCCCCTGTCTTAACGAGCAGCCGGTCTGGATAGGCGCGTTAACTAATTTAGTATTGGAAAATATGCACGGCTGGCTAAGCAAATCAAAGGTTGCCGAATTAGAGGAAAGTCGCTTAAGAGCAATGGCAATGGGTGCAGATAGCTAACTCATAAAAAACTTTGTACACCCAAAAGCATCAATAAGGTATGTCTATTCCTTAATAAAATTCTCACGATAGAACCGCATCTCATCGATAGACTCATAAATATCAGCTAACGCCTCATGCTTGCCGTGCTTCTTTATTCCTTGAGCCACTTCCGGTTTCCAGCGTTTAGCGAGCTCCTTTAAGGTGCTCACATCTAAATTTCGATAGTGGAAATAAGTCTCCAGCTTGGGCATCCAGCGCGCAAGAAAACGTCGATCTTGGCAGATAGAATTCCCGCACATTGGCGAAGCCTGAGCGGGCACGTACCCCTCTAGAAATTCCAACATCTTAATTTCCGCCATCGCGTCATCCAAGGACGACGCTTTCACTTTATCAATAAGACCAGACTTTCCATGCGTAGACTTATTCCAGCTGTCCATGCCATCCAATACCAAATCCGCCTGATGCACCACCAAGACAGGCGCCTCAGCAATTGTATTCAAATTGCCGTCAGTAACAACTATGGCAATCTCAATAATGCGATCTACATCTGGCAACAAGCCAGTCATTTCCATATCTATCCAGATCAAGTAATCTTTATTTTGTGCCATAATTAACTAGCCTTTCTCACTAAAAATCACTTGCCAGTGTGGCATTGTGCCACACTGGCAAGACAGGTTAATCTTTAAAGGGCGGGGAATTGCGTTGTAACATACGATCACATTTATTTATGCACCGCTACAAACCTTTAATCTAATCAGCCGAGCCGATGACCTCACTTCAATTTTCCATATTATTTATTAGCGCACTTCTCTCGACCACCTTCGTTCACATCTGGTTAGCGCGGCGTCAAATCAATCACATCCAGGCACACCGCAATGAAGTGCCGTCTTATTTTAACAGGCAAATAACTCTCCCTGAGCACCAAAAGGCAGCGGACTATACACGCGAAAAAACACAATTAACTGTTTTAATCTCACCCCTCAATGCATTACTCCTGCTCATACTTACCATTGGCGGCGCCATTCAATGGATTTCCGATATGTGGCAAAAAATATTTACCAATTCACTTGCACAGGGCATGGCAGTCATTCTAACGGTCCTATTGTTCTCATCCTTATTAGAAATGCCATTTAGCTTCTATCGAACATTTGTCATCGAAGCCCGTTATGGGTTCAATAAAATGACACTGGCGACTTACTTAACCGATATCGTCAAAGGCTTGACATTGGGTGCCATATTGGGCCTGCCATTATTATTTGGGATGCTATGGCTAATGGAGTTTATGGGCGCCAATTGGTGGTTGTACGCCTGGGGAGCGTGGGTAACATTCAATTTGTTAATATTATTCATTTATCCGTCTTTTATTGCACCACAATTCAATAAATTCACAAAATTAACGGACGTGGCGCTCACACAGCGCATTGATGCACTCTTGCAAAAATGTGGCTTTACTGCACAGGGGTTGTTCGTAATGGATGGATCAAAGCGCACATCACATGGAAATGCATACTTCACTGGCTTTGGAACAACAAAACGAATTGTATTTTTTGACACCTTGTTAGAGCGTCTCACACCCCCAGAGATTGAGGCGGTTTTAGCGCATGAACTTGGGCACTTCAAGTGCCACCATGTACTCAAACGCATTGCGATTACATTTTTATTTAGTCTCTGCCTATTGCTGCTCATCGCAAGATTAATGCAAGAAAATTGGTTTCACACTGGACTCGGCATTATCACCCCATCAACCGCACTCACGCTTTTGTTATGCTTTATGGTGTTACCAGTGTTTAGCTTCTTATTGCACCCAATTATGAGCTACTACTCACGCAAGCATGAATTCGAAGCGGATGCCTACGCCGCACAACAAACCGATGCCTCCACTCTCGGCAATGCACTGGTTAAGATGTACCAAGACAACGCCGCAACACTAACTCCAGATCCTCTCTATTCAATGTTTTACGACTCCCACCCGCCTGCTTTAGTACGCATTGCTCAACTCAACAAACTAAAGGGGGGCGCCCATGAATAAGCTTCTTATTTTAAGCTGGCTCCTATGCAGTGCAGCACAAGGAATGCCACTCACAGATGGACGGCCGGAATTCGGAAAGAAATTATTCGATCACTACAACTGCAACAAGTGCCACAATAAAAAAATGGGAGGTGACGGGAACACAATTTTCACACGTCCGAACCGGAAGGTAACAAGTCAACAGCAACTTTCTGCACAAATTGAAGTGTGCACAAAAAATGTAGGCGCTGATTTATCAGCTCAAGAAAAAATAGATCTTGCCGCTTATCTAAACCAGAATTTCTACAAATTTAAATGAAAAAATGATAAAAAATTTTGATTTAAAAAATCAGAGGTGTGCGCCTTGCGAAGGCATCACAAAACCGTTACCTGAAAGTGATATAAGCATCCTACTTGGTAGGCTAGATGGCTGGGAACGGCATGGTCACAACATCTTCAGGGAATTTAAATTTGAAAATTACTACCAAACCATAGCATTTGTAAACGCAGTAGCATGGATTTCTCACTGCGAAGATCATCATCCAATTTTAAATGTACAGCACAATAAATGTCATGTAACGTATTTTACGCACGCCCTAAATAATCTATCTGAGAATGACTTTATCTGCGCGGCCAAGGTAAATTCCTTGCTTAAGATTTGAGCCAACTAGCCCAAGGTCAGGTAATTGCCGCTTTCAGTCGCCAATATCTGGCTGAGCTGTCCGACAAAACATTGCTATCTTGCCTGACACATGGCAAAAAAAGCGATGTGGCATGTGGCGACATCGTAGAAATTCAAAAAATCAGTGACACCCAGGGGGTAATCAAGCACGTCATTCCGCGTCAGAGCCTGTTATACCGATCAGACAAATTTAAACAAAAAATTATTGCCTCAAATATCACACAAGTCATTATAGTTGTAGCCAGCAAGCCCTTATTCAATGATGAATTACTAACACGCTGCCTTATCGCCGCGCACGATCAAAACCTTTCCATAATTATTGTATTAAATAAGTGCGACCTATCAGAGGAGGCATCGACTGCACGCCAAAAACTAGAACCATATCGCACCATTGGCTATAACGTTATTGAATTAACTGCAAAAAAAAATTGTGCCCCTCTACGGCCGTTTCTACAGGGTCACACTAGTGTGTTAATAGGGGAATCTGGCATGGGGAAATCTACTATCATCAATGAACTGATGCCGAACGCACAGGCAGCAACACGTGAAATTTCAATCGCACTTAACTCAGGAAAGCACACCACCACACACGCACGTCTTTATCACCTAGACACAAAGAGTCATCTAATGGATTGCCCTGGTGTCAAAGTTTTTGGATTGCATCACTTAAATTTTAGCGCTATCGAAGCTGGATTTATTGAATTTGAAGCTTACCAAGGTCAATGTCGATTTCACAATTGTCGCCACACCAACGAACCCGGCTGCGCAATAAAGATAAAAGAGGGGGAGGGGAAAATAAACACGCGGAGATTGGCAATTTTTCAAAAGATTAGCCAAGGGGGTAGCTAGGCTGCACATCACTACAAAGAAACATTAAAATCTCACAAAATAAACCAGCTCCAGTAGCAACAACAATGTCATCCACGATGCCGCCGCGCGCCATATCAAACCTACGGCACTTTGCATATAATCTACATCAACGACGTCCCCCATTCCCAACTCCGGACGATCAAATGGCAAATTTTTCTGAAGAATTGGCAATCCCAATCGAACGCCAATTGCTCCTGCACCACTTGCCAACACAATACCATCTTCCACATTCGGCCAAGTTTGTGCTTGTGCACGCCAGCAATACACGGCATCTTCGAAGTTTCCAACAACCGCGAAGGTCATCGCAGTAAGACGTACAGGCAGCCATTCAACCCAGTAATAAATTTGTCGTGCGAATACGCCAAACTTACTAAGTTCAGAATGCTCACCTCCATTCCAGCGCACGCAAATAAACTGCGCAAGTCGATAGAACACCGCACCAGCAGGCCCCAACCCGATCAGCATGGCGCTTACAAACCACACCATTAGACCAAGTGCACGGCAAGTAGCTAGCAGCGCCTCTTCAATGGCAATACGTGCAACCTGATCATAACTTAACTCTTGGCAAGATTTTTCAAGCCACGTAGAAAGTAAATCTCTTGCCCCATCTAGGTTGGAATCACGTAATGCCTGATGGATGTCCGAGTAGCGACTGTAAAGTTGAGAAAAACCCATGGCAGCGTAAAGCACCAGCACACAGAATATCCAGCTCAAAATTGGCGAAATGTAATAAAGCAACCAATATATTGCAGTTACGCCACACGCAGGAGCAAGCACTGCGAGCGACCATGCAAGCTTGCCATGCTTAAGCTCACCAGCGTTTAGGTGACGCTGAAAAAAATTCACATACGGCTGTAACCAACAAAGCTGATACTTGCGTAAATCAAATGGATGCAGCTTGTCCAACAAAAAAGCGCCGGCCAGTGAAAATAGTGTCATGACATCACCTCAAGATACGATGGTAGTGGGTCAGCATACGCGACAGCTTTTACAAATAAATTAAGAAATAATAACGAACACTTATATCGACATTTAAATGTAACGCTCCCGAACACACAAATATCAACTAATTTTAGTTGTTGTATGCAATATCATTTTGGTGTTGTATGGTCATGCTAGAGCGTTATGAGGCCGCAACTCATCAAGCAATCATGCCTGCCGCCACAGTGTTATTTGTCGCCTCTTCAATGATGATAAAGCTACCCGTAAATCTATTTTTAATATAGCTATCGAACACCAATGGTTGCTGCACTGCCATTGCCACGCAAGCAATATCATTCATGTTTAGCACCTCACTACTGAGTCGCTCAAGGGAATTTACATCAACCCGATACTCAATACGAGCAAATGAACACTTCACCATGCGCGTGGTATGTTTAATAATGTACTTACGACTCAAATCAAGTGGCGACTCGGACAGCCAGCACAGCATGGCTATAAATTCTTTGCGTACTTGCGGCATGGAGGAAGCTTTAACAAACATATCGCCACGCGAAATATCAATTTCGTCAACCAAGGTCAAGGCTACAGACTGTGGGGCACAAGCACGTTGTAGGTTGCCATCATAGGTTACGATATCTTTTACTTTGGTCACGCGCCCAGAAGGCAGGATGGTGATCTCATCTCCCACGGCGACATCCCCTGACTCTATGCGTCCCATATAGCCACGAAAATCGTGGTATTCATTAGTCTGAGGACGGCAAATCCATTGCACTGGATACCTAAAGTCAGTGGTGTTGATATCATAGTCAATTACTATGTTATCCAGCAAATTCAATAGCGACTCGCCTTTATACCAAGACAAATTCTCACCGCGCTCCACCACCATATCTCCATTCAGGGCAGACATTGGAATGCAAGTTAGCTCATGCACACCCAATTGTGCCGCAAATGACCGGTATTCTGCACAAATAGAATTAAATTTCTCTTCAGAAAAATCAACCATATCCATCTTATTTACAGCGAGCACGATATGTGGGACCCCCACTAAGCTGGCTATAAAAGTATGACGGCGCGTTTGTGTTAACACACCCTTACGGGCATCAATCAGGATAATCGCAAGATTTGCTGTGCTGGCAGCTGTCACCATGTTGCGTGTATATTGTTCATGCCCAGGCGTATCGCCAATAATAAATTTTCGCTTGGGGGTGGCAAAGTAACGATAAGCCACATCAATGGTGATCCCTTGCTCGCGCTCTGCCTGCAATCCATCTGTAAGCAGGGATAGGTCTACCGCGCCCATCCCACCCCTTCGCTCACTGGTTTTTGAAATTGCGGATAGCTGATCCTCAAAAATAGACTTGGAATCATGTAGCAAACGGCCAATTAACGTGCTCTTCCCGTCATCAACGCTACCAGCAGTAATAAAACGGAGTAACTGTGTAGTGTCACTCATAATCAAAAGTAACCCTCTTTTTTTCGCAATTCCATCGAGGCCTCCGAAGTTTGATCATCCATGCGTGTCGCTCCACGCTCCGTAATTCGTGTAGTGGATGTTTCTTCAATTATTTCCTGAGCATTGCGTGCGTATGAAGCTACTGGACAAGTGCAAGTCATGTCACCCACAGTGCGAAAGCGTACCATCATTCTCTCCACCTTTTCGCCTGGCTTTGGTTGCACCAGATGCGATACAGGCAAAATACCATTGTCACGGCGAATAATTTCACGCTCATGGGCATAATATATATTTGGAATATAAAGATTTTCTCGGGCTATATATTTCCAAATATCCATTTCTGTCCAATTACTAATTGGAAATACACGAATATTTTCTCCGGCGTGCACTCTTGTGTTGTATGTATCCCATAGTTCTGGGCGCTGATTCTTTGGGTCCCATTGACCAAACTCATCACGGAAAGAAAAAATACGCTCTTTAGCGCGGGCCTTTTCCTCGTCGCGACGTGCACCCCCAAGACAGGCGTCAAAACCAAATTCAGCAATTGTTTCCAGCAATGTCACGGACTGGAAGGCATTGCGCCCTTGGTTTGTATTTTTTAGTACGATCGTTCCCTTTCGAATTGAATCATCCAATGAACGTACAATTAGTCTCTCCCCCAAATCGGATGCCAGCTTATCTCGACAAGCAATGACCTCTGGGAAATTATGTTCCGTATCAATATGCACTAACGGGAATGGGAAGCGTGCTGGGCGAAAAGCCTTTTCCGCTAAGCGCAGCATCACAATGGAATCCTTGCCACCGGAAAATAGTAGCGCGGGATTCTTACATTCCGCCGCCACCTCTCGCATGATGTGGATAGATTCACTTTCTAACACATCCACACTGGCATTAAGTTGATTATTCATTTTTTCTCAATCTATATATACATATCAAAGATCATTGGATCTTCGACTTCATCACATGACAAGGCACGCAGGCAATAACCTCTCTCTAGAAATTCACAAATTTTAGAGAGAGCATGATTTAGTACTAATTAGCAGATTTATCTTGGGTTACATGTAAACCACATTCCTGGTTTTCCGCATCTTCCCACCACCAACGCCCGGAACGGATATCTTCGCCAGGCGTAATAGCGCGTGTGCAGGGTGCACAGCCAATACTGGGGTAAAAATGATCGTGTAACTTATTGTATGGCACGCCATTCTGGTTAATATATTCCCATATTTCAGCATTACTCCACTCAAGCAAAGGATTAAATTTTTGCAATCCATTATCAATGTCAAATGATGATGCATCCAAGGTGCCGCGTGTGGGCGTTTGCTCACGACGCACACCAGTAATCCAGGCGCGCTTGCCCGATAGAGCACGGCGTAACGGCTCCAGCTTCCTTATATTACAACAGCTTTTACGTAACTCTGGGCTACCGTAGAAACCATTTATTCCGTTCTGAATGACATACGCTTCGATTTGCCGAGCATCAGGAAATAGAATTCCAAGTCGCACTTTATAATGTGAGCCAACTTTTTGCATCAAATCATAAGTTTCTTGTGGTAGGCGTCCAGTATCCAAGCTAAACATTTCTATGTTGATATGATTCCTGACAATCAAATCAGTCAACACCATATCCTCCGCTCCTAGGCTATTTGCAAAGACAACTGGCGTGTAATCACGAACCGCCTCCACCAAAAGAGTGCGTGTCATATCAACTTTATTGGTTAACTCACTCATTTACTGGTCCGCAGACGCCACTCCATCGCGCGTTACGCGACGAAACAAGGGAATTTTTTGATCAATAGCAGCTTGATAGCTATCAGAAAAATCACTTAGACCTTTCAGTGCGTCATGAATACTCTTGTCTGGACGTGGCGCAAAAGAATCGAAGCCAACACGCTGCATATAAAACATTTGATCTCGTAGTACATCACCCACGGCACGTAACTCACCTGCATAACCTAAACGGGCGCGCAAGTTGTACGCAATAGAGTACCCGCGACCATCGGCAAATTTTGGGAAATCTACAGCGATAACAGAAAACATCTCAATCTCCCCCTTTAGCTCCTCTGGTCGCTCATGGCTAGCAAGCCAAACGCCTAGCTCGGCACGACTTTTTAGCTCGTTTCGCTGCGCTTGCCACACTTTTAGTGGGACAATCACTTTCCCGGCAGGAACAACAACCCGCTCTGGCTCCTCCCCTTCAGCCGGCCTCAGGATTAGCCAATCATCATCGATAATTATTTTATTTTTAATAATCATTAAATTATGACCTCGATTTTCTTTGAACAGTATAATTATCAGGCTTTTCTATAAAGCCATACGCACTACGATCAACGATGCTTTCTGCATCAATGGGGGTCCCATACACGAATTCCTTAAATGGTGACACCCCTATTCTACGCACCGTATCAATAAATACCTCCTCCTCAAATCGCTCTCGCAAATAAACTTGCAAAATCCTATCAATCACTTCTGGCATTTGCTGGAAATTAAAGGAGGGGCCAATTATCTTTCCAATCGCGGTAGCGTTTCCCTGTGCACCACCAATGGATACCTGATACCACTCACCCCCATCTTTTTTATCAACACCAATAACGCCAATATTGCCAACATGATTATGTCCGCAAGCATTAACGCAGCCCGACATATTTAACTCAATCTCACCGATATCGTTTTGAAAATCAATGTCATCGAAGCGCTCCGCGATCATTTTTGCAAGTGGAATTGATCTGGCAAAGGCTAAGGTGCAAAAATCCGCACCTGGGCAGCAAATAACGTCGGACAGCAAACCAATATTGGGAGATGCCATACCATGCTTGGCCGCCTCCTGCCAAAGCTGAATAAGATCAGATTTTCTAACGTCAGCCAGCACTAGGTTTTGCTTATGCGTTACACGCACCTCACCAAAACTAAAACGATCTGCTAAATCTGCCACAATATCCATCTGCTCTGCACTTGCATCTCCTGGTGCCACACCAGCGCTCTTTAGTGATAGCACCACAACCGCATAACCAGGTACCTTATGTGGCCTAACATTGCGACGCAACCAGCTCGAAAAAGAATTATCTTGTGTTTTTAATAGCTCCGTATTGACATCAATTTCAGACAAGGCTTCATAGTTGGGTGCTGTAAAATAAGCTGCAACACGGCTCAATTCCTCCATCGTCAACGTGCTTGGCCCATCCTTAGTCTCAAGCCAATCCAATTCGACCTGACGCTTGTATTCTTCAATCCCAATTGCCTTCACTAATATTTTTATACGCGACTTATACATATTGTCGCGACGCCCATATTGGTTATATACGCGCATGATTGACTCAATATAAGTCAGCACATGTTGCCACGGCAAAAAATCGCAAATCTCACTACCTACAATAGGAGTTCGTGCCGTTCCACCCCCCACTAAAATACGAAAACCAATCTCTCCTTTTTGATTTTTTATGGCAGACAGTCCGATATCATGCACTGCGATTACAGCACGATCCTCTGTTGCACCATTTATCGCAATCTTAAATTTCCGCGGCAAATAGGCAAACTCAGGATGGAAGGTGCTCCACTGGCGCAGGATTTCAGCGTATGGACGCGGATCAATAATTTCATCCGCTGCAACACCCGCGTATTCATCAGACGTAATATTGCGGATACAGTTACCTGAAGTCTGGATACCATGCATTTCAACTGTAGCAAGATCGGCCAATATGTCTGGCGTGTCCTCCAGCTTAATCCAATTAAATTGGATATTTTGACGAGTTGTAAAGTGACCATAACCACGGTCATACTTACGCGCAATATGCGCAAACATACGCATTTGCATAGAAGATAACATTCCATACGGCACGGCAATACGAAGCATGTAGGCATGAATTTGCATGTACAAGCCGTTTTGCAGCCGCAATGGACGGAACTCATCTTCTGTTAACTCATCCGACAAGCGACGGTGCACTTGATCACGATACTGCGCAACACGCTCATAAACAATTTTATGATCAAAACTATCGTATCTATACATTTTAATTCCCTTGTATTTTTTGGCGCATTATATAAAATGCCACCACTCATAGCCAAGTCTTTCAATTCAATCAAGCAAGCTCCACCCTCAATACAGCATTAACTTCACACCAATAATAGTTAGCATGGTTGCTAAAATTGGACGCAACACATGCTCTGGAATTTTTATGCCAATATGGCTGCCCAAATAAATCCCAGGCAGAGAACCAAGAAGCAAGCTACCCAGCAAACCATAGTTCACCGTACCTAGCGCAGCATGACCCAGTCCAGCAATCAGGGTAAGCGGTACCGCATGCGCAATATCAGTGCCAACGATTTTAGCCATGGGCGCGCGTGGATACAAAAATAACAACACCACAACACCTAGAGCACCAGCACCAACAGATGAAATCGTCACCAACACACCCAGAACTACACCCGTGAAAATAGTTGCACCAACCAAATGATGCGCATGCAACTCAAATATCGCACCATCCGAACGTTCTCCCAGCTTTTTTAAATATGGCTTAAGCAGCAGTGCTGCCGCAGTTAGCAACAATGCAATGCTCAGCACACTGGTAATCATAGATTTCAAATGTCTTTCATCTAGGGCCAGATAGTGCAGCAATGCCATACTAAGCAAGGCGGCAGGAAGACTACCTGTTGCCAACAGCTTAACCACCCTCCAATCCACTGTGCCGCGTCGCCCATGCACCCAACTACCGCCCATCTTCGTTAGTGCCGCATACAGCAAGTCAGTGCCAACTGCAGTAATCGGGGTCACGCCAAATACTAGGACAAGCAATGGTGTCATTAAAGAGCCGCCACCAACCCCGGTTACACCCACCACAAACCCAACCGCAAACCCAGAAAATGTATATAGCCAATCCATTTGCTCTCCCTGTAACGGCGTGCATGGTAACGCACTAGTATAGTGTTAACAAATAGCAATATGCTAGAATGTTATAATTTATAGTTATAATGGACATAAGCCATGACCCTGCAACAATTACGCTACTTAAATGAAATTGTTCGATGCAAATTGAACATATCAAATGCAGCGAAAGAGCTTTACACATCCCAGCCCGGACTAAGTAAGCAAATAAAAATACTTGAGGAAGAGCTTGGAATTGAGATATTTGTGCGCAACGGAAAACGACTCGTCTCTATAACCGAACCTGGGAAATCTGTGCTTGAGATTGCCAAGCGCATGCTCCGTGATGCGGATAACTTAAAACAGGTTGGGCACGAATTCCACAGTCAGGATAGTGGCTCGCTTACCATTGCCACAACTCACACTCAGGCACGCTATGCTCTGCCCCCAGTGGTTCAACTATTTATCAAGCGCTATCCTCAGGTTAAGCTAAATCTACATCAAGGTAGCCCCACTCAAATTGCCCAACAAGTTCTCAATGGGGAGGCGGATATTGCCATCGCAACCGAGAGCCTCTCCATGTATGAGGAGCTCATTACCTTGCCGTGTTACGAGTGGCATCACTGTATCGTTGTGCCAGCAAAGCACCCCCTCCTAACAGATGGCAAATTGTCTCTAGAAAAAATTGCCCGTTATCCAATCATTACTTACGATTCAGCATTCAGTGGTCGCGGTAAAATAAATGCCGCGTTTGACGCACACAAAATTAAACCAAATATCGTACTGACCGCTATCGATGCAGATGTAATTAAAACCTATGTCGAGTTAGGATTGGGCATAGGTATAGTTGCTCAAATGGCATTTATTCCGGAGCGCGACAAGTCATTACGCATGATAGATGTTGGAAATTTATTCAAATCAAGCACAACACGCATCGCCGTTCGGCGCAACGAATTTTTACGTGGGTACACCTACCACTTCATTGAACTGTTCGCACCTCACCTTACTCGCGAAGCGATCACCCAGGTTACACACACGAAAAAATCTGCACCACACAACCATTCAAATTAATTGCCTCTCGATAAGCATGGCATCACCATAACTAAAAAAACGATATCCTCGCTCCACTGCATGGCTATAGGCAGAGAGTACTGATTTCATTCCACCAAAAGCGCACGCCAGCATCAGCAAAGTGGATTTTGGCAAATGAAAATTTGTCAGCAAAACATCCACCACTTTAAATTGATACCCTGGTGTAATAAAAATACTAGTCTCTCCATTTCCAGAATGGAATTTACCTTGCTGTGCCGCACTTTCTAGCGCACGCAAACTAGTGGTACCCACTGCTATAACCCTTCCACCCCGTGCGCGCGCCTGAAGAATGGCGTCTATGGTTTCCTGAGAAATCGTATAACGCTCTTTATGCATAACATGATCGCGGACATTCTCCACGCGCACCGGCTGAAAAGTTCCGGCACCGACATGCAGAGTTAAGTAGGTCAGCTGTGTACCTTGAGAACGTAAGGCAGCAAGCATTGGGTCATCAAAATGCAATCCTGCGGTTGGCGCAGCCACGGAACCGGGTTGGCATGAATACACGGTCTGATAGCGATCCTCGTCTTCTAGATTGGCAGTATGTGTAATGTAGGGTGGCAGGGGTAGTTGTCCATATTGCTCCAATAACGCAGCCACACACTCTTTACTATCAAAGCGCACACATAAAAATTCTCGTTCACGTCCCAACACTGTGATAGACAGTTGCTCTGCCACTAAAATTTGGCAGCCTTGTTTTGGCACATGACTAGCGCGCACCTGCGCCAATGCATGGTGGTCATCTAAAATTCGTTCGATCAGTAACTCAATCTTACCCCCACTCTCCTTGACGCCGAATAAACGCGCCTTTAAAACGCGTGCGTCATTCAGCACTAACACATCATGCTTTCGCATTAAAGATGGCAAATCTCTAAACAACAAGTCTTGTTTGGATTCACCGCTCACGCACAGCAATTGGCTGGCATCGCGTTGCTTCGACGGATACTGTGCTATCAATGACTTGGGGAGTGTGAAATTAAAATCGCTGGTAAGCATTGGACCATGCACCCCAACCATTAAAAAATTTCATTTTCACGCAAATACCGCCATTGTCCGCTAGGTAATTCACCTAATTTGATCTTACCTATACGAACACGCTTCAACCCAGTAACCTTTAGGCCAACTAACTCACACATACGACGAATCTGACGCTTCTTTCCTTCGCGTAAAATAAAGCGTAATTGATCATCGTTCAACCAAGAAACCTTAGCTGGCTTAAGTGGCGAACCGTCTAATTTTAAGCCATGGTTTAACATCGTTAGACCGCCAGTTGAAATTCGACCTTGCACGCGCACCAAATATTCCTTATCAAGAGCGGAGTCCTCGCCAACAAGTTGTTTAGCAATACGGCCGTCTTGGGTCAATACCAGCAAGCCCTGAGAGTCAATATCCAAACGACCTGCCGGTGCGATACCCCTCAGCTGCATAGCACTAAAAGGTATCGCTGACTGATCGCCAGCAAAACGAGATGAGGCTTTAATCAAGGTGACGGCTGGCTTGTGATTATCTTCTGCTTGTCCAGATACAAAACCAACAGGCTTATTCAGCAATATAGTCACGCGTGTGTTTTGTTGTGCCTGTGCAGCACGATTTAATGTAATACGCTGATTAACATCTATCTTTGTTCCCAGCTCAGTTACCAACTTGCCGTCCACCAGGACCCATCCACGTTCAATATAGCCATCCGCCTCACGGCGAGAGCACAAACCTTGCTCGGACATTAGTTTAGATAATCGTATCTTTTCCATATTTTTAAAAACAATACTCCAATGCTGCCATCTTAATTAGAAACAATATTTCCAGAGAAATTTAGACCCGCACACTGATAAAAGTGCTCCAAATTATTTAAATCATCCAACACCATCTCTGCTCCATCAAAATTCTGCTTGTCTGTATAGGAATTCGTTGTAATGAAAGTTTTCAATCCGGCGAGTAATGCGGCATGCAGGCCATTCTCAGAATCTTCCAGTGCAATGCAATCAACCGCCTTAAGACCTAACTTTTCCAACACCCATAAATAAATATCAGGTGCCGGCTTTTTGTGCTGCACAGTATCAGCACACCCAATGACATCAAACAACGCTTCGCCATTCAAACCAAGATTCTGCTGCAAAAGTGTAACAACATTATCTCGTGATGTAGTGGTTGCAATGGCAATCCTAAGTCCAGCTCCCTTTGCTTCCATCAACAAACGTTTAATATTTGGACGCAATGGAATCCCACCTTTTCGTAACAGCTCGATGTAATGCGAAGTTTTAACGAGATGAAGATCTTTTACAAATGCATCATAGTCTGCCGGCTTTTGAAAGTCAGTGGCATAGGTGGTCACAAAATACTTAATTCTTTCTTTTCCACCAGTCACCTTAAGCAAATCATTATACAAAGAAACATCCCAGCTCCAATTAAGATTTCTTTCTAAGAAAGCCCTGTTAAAGGACAGGCGATGCGCCTCTTCGGTGTCCGCCAATGTCCCGTCCACATCGAAAATTATAGCTTTGATTGTCATTTAAAATTCTCACTTTTGATTGTCATTTAAAATTCTCACTAGCGATTTTAGCTGCGCCCATCAGGCAGCACCCTCATCTGACTGACACTGCAAGATCTTAAGGTAATTTTTGATAGTATTGGAGAAGCCCTATAATTAGCAAGATTAATTAAGCGGTACCCCTCAATGAAGCTTGTTTCTGCACATAAACTTATCCTAGCTTTTTCTTTCGGCTTAATTGCCGTTTTAGGCTTTGCTCCATTTTCACTATTTCCTCTTGTCATAATTTCACTAGCCGTTCTATTTTGGTTATGGGAACACGCAGGCACAGGACGTATGGCGGCCTGGCTGGGAGCATGCTTTGGCTTTGGTTTATTTAGTGCGGGTATAGGCTGGCTGTACATCGCACAACATGACTATGGTGATATGCCTGCCCCGATGGCGCTTATTACAACCATCCTGTTTTCCGCATTTCTGGCTCTATTTCCAGCGCTGACCGGCTACGTACAAGCAAAACTGCACGCCCCACGCTGGGCACGCTTAACATTAGCAATGCCGGCGCTTTGGGTGCTATCAGAATGGGTGCGCGGACTATTGTTCACTGGCTTCCCTTGGTTGACGTTGGCTTATTCCCAGGCTCCCATTAGTCCTCTCGTTGGTTACGCGCCAATATTTGGTGTGTATGGCGTATCACTTGCAGTAGCAACAACCGCGGGATTACTCACGTTCCTATCGAGAATGCAGTCTAAAAATCAAAGCAGGATGGCTCTTGCAGGACTTCTTGCAATATGGCTAAGCGGTGCAGTGTTACGCAACATAGAGTGGACTCAGCCAGAAGGGGGCCCGCTGAAAGTTGCATTGCTACAGGGTAATATTCCACAAGAACTTAAATTTCAAGAAAACAGATTATCCAGCACACTAGAAACATATCGCCGACTAGTTCTAGAAAGTGACGCACGTTTAATTGTTCTGCCAGAAACTGCGCTGCCACTCATGCGCCACACTCTGCCAAAAGATTACATCGATACACTGAGTAAGCATGCTATAAAAAATAATGGTGACATTTTAATTGGATCGTTTGAAAGCAACGACAATCTTTACTACAACGCTGTGTTCACAGCTGGTACGGCAAGCAGCCAAAGCTACCGAAAAAACCATTTGGTACCTTTCGGTGAATTCATTCCCCTGCGTCCAGTGTTGGCCTGGATCATCAACGAACTGCTGAATATTCCAATGTCTGATTTAATGCGTGGCGGCGAACAACAACCAGTTCTGTACATTGCAGGGCAGCGCATCGCTGTGCAAATTTGCTACGAGGATGTATTTGGGGAAGAGGTAATTCATTACCTTCCAGAAGCAAGTTTACTAATAAATGTCAGCAACGATGCTTGGTATGGTGAGTCACACGCCGCCATGCAGCACCTGCAAATCGCACAAATGCGCGCCCTGGAGACGGGGCGCATGGTTTTGCGTGCCACAAACACTGGTGTGACATCCATCATAAAACGTGACGGCACAATCCAACAAATTCTACCGCAACACAAGGAGGGTACACTCACTGGCTCAGTGCAGGGCTATGCCGGCAGCACACCCTATGTGTTCTATGGCAATGTAGTTATACTCGCCTTTTTGATGGCAATGTTAGGCATGGCAAAGCTTACGCAGTGTAATTTATTTGCCCAACAAACTCCCCGCATTCTCAAAAAAACAAAGCACTTAGGATAAAAGCATCCACTCGTAAATATGAAATGGGTTTGTTATCTCGTTTGCTGCAAGGACGGTAGCCTTTATTGTGGTATTACCAATGACCTCAAAAGGCGGTTGATGGCACACAATGCTGGCAAAGCAGCAAAATACACTCACGGACGTCGCCCAGTGAAGCTGGTATACACCGAACCATGTGTTAACAAGTCTGCCGCCCTAAAACGTGAATTGCAGATTAAAAAATTATCACGAGCAACCAAGCAAGCGCTATATCACACCAAGTGACGGTGGTAATTTTCAAAATAAATTGTCGAGGTGCCCATCTAAAAATACTTAATGCCTGTGCCATACTGCACAACAAATTTTGTTCACGCACACCCAAGCATCCCCGCAAATCATCAAAAATTAAATGCCAATTTAATTTGATGTATATCAAATAAAGGCTATAATTTACGCACGTAACAACTTATTTGCCGCACATCCGGATATTTTACGCAGAAGTCATCCATGCACAAACAAACCCATGGCAATCCATTAAAAACAACATGTTCTACATGTCATTTGCGAAAACTATGCCTGCCTGCACACTTGACCGATGCAGAAATACCACGTCTAGACGCATTAATTACCCGTAAGGGTGTTTATCGTCATGGTAGCGCCCTATATCGTAATGGAGATAAATCGCAGGCCCTGTATGCCATACGTACCGGTGGGTTCAAAACTCAAATTCTAAACGAGGAAGGGCACGAACAAGCTACCGGATTTCAAATGGCCGGCGAAATAATCGGTATGGACGGTATAGATAGTGACGTACACATCTGTGACGCCCTCGCACTAGAGGATAGTGAGGTGTGTGAAATTCCATTCGACGACCTAGAGGAGCTTAGCCGAGAGCTACCTCTCTTACAAAGACACCTGCACCGCATTTTGAGTCGAGAGATTGTACGTAACCAGAACACCATGCTACTCCTTGGATCAATGCGTGCAGAAGAACGCTTGGCTGCCTTTCTGCTTAATCTATCACAACGCTTTTCGGTACGAGGCTACTCGCCCACATCAATTCAACTACGAATGACTCGCCAAGAGATTGGTAGCTACCTAGGATTAAAACTAGAAACGGTGAGTCGCGCATTATCCCACCTGCAAGAGGCGAAGTTGATAACTGTCTACAATAGATCCCTGGAGATACTTTCATTGACCGGATTGCGAGCCTGCATAGGGAAACGCATACGCTAAATGATCGCATCGCACCAACAAATGCGTAACCTACTTTTACTGCTGTGCATAATTCTATCGACTAGCTGCGAACAGTCCAAGCCAACCAACCCATTTCAGGCGATTGATCTCAGCTGGCGATACACAGAACCCGTGGATTTCAAGTTGACCGGGTCCAACGGAAAAATATACAAATTATCTGATTTTAAAGACAAAGTGGTGGTGGTGGTATTTGGCTACACTTATTGCCCAGAAATTTGTCCTACCACCTTAGCTGATTTGGCGCAAATTATGCGCTTACTCCACAAGGATGCAGAAAAAGTCCAGGTACTATTTGTTACACTCGATTACGAGCGCGACACACCCAGTTTGCTGGCCAAATATATCCCCTCCTTTGACCGCTCTTTTATTGCCTTGTATGGCGACTCCGTGACTACCGCACAAGCGGCTAAGGTATTTGGTGTTACATACGAAAAAGAGGCCACCAAAAGCGGCTACCTCATTAATCATTCGGATGGCACCTACTTGATAGGCATAAACGGTAAGTTGGTATTATTATCTCCTTATGGTCAGAATGCCGAAGTATTGGCGCGCGACATTAAATTGCTATTAAAACTGACACACTAAATTTGGATTCAGCCAGCCCCCTCGAGATTGGGCAGCAACATTAGTCTATATTCAGTCTCAATATTGAACTCGACGAGGCTCTGGGTGCGAATTGATGTAGACATAGATAGCTTACGTAGCTTCATAGTTGACAACGATATACGGTGGGTGTTAACTTGAACCAGCGCCGATTTGAAGAACAGCTTGCGGGCGCTTTATAAATACAGCTAAAGCGGGGAAAGCCCGGTCTAGCTAAAGCTACCCGGGTTTTTATTTTGCACAAAGGGGGTGTTATGCCAAAGCAATCCAACCACACAGAGCAGCTGCATCAACTTGAGACACGCGCAGTTCATACGGGTACCACACGCAGCCAATTCAATGAGCACAGCGAGGCTCTATTTCTCACGTCCAGCTTTGTGTTCGACAACGCAGCCCAAGCCGCAGCACGATTCATAGGCACAGAGCCGGGTAACATCTATTCGCGCTTCACTAATCCGACTGTCACCATGTTTGAAGAGCGCCTAGCCGCCCTAGAGGGGGCGGAACAGTGCGTAGCGACAGCATCTGGCATGTCGGCTATTTTGGCATGCTGCATGGGTCTACTGCAAAATGGCGATCACATTATCGCCTCCCGCAGTATATTTGGCTCGACGGTAAATTTATTTGGCACTATCTTGAAGCGCTTTGGCGTAGACACCAGCTTTGTTTCTGCCACAGATATAGGGGAGTGGGAGGCTGCCGCACGCCACAATACAAAGTTATTATTTCTGGAAACCCCATCAAACCCACTAACTGAAATATCAGACATTGCAGCTATTGCGGCCATAGCAAAACGCCATGGCGCATTACTAGCGGTGGATAATTGTTTTTGCACGCCCATATTGCAACGACCACTTGAGCTGGGCGCAGACATTGTGATCCACTCCGCCACCAAATATCTTGATGGCCAAGGGCGCGTATTGGGTGGCGCGGTTCTAGGTAGCAAGGAAATCATGGGGCCCGTATATCAATTTCTACGTACGGCCGGACCCACCATGAGCGCATTCAACGCATGGATTTTTTTAAAGGGTATAGAAACGCTGGCAATTCGCATGGCTGCTCACAGCGCTAACGCGCTGCTTGTAGCGAAATGGCTCGAGAAACAACCCAATGTATCGCGTGTATATTACCCCGGCCTGCCATCTCATCCACAACATCAGCTGGCAATGCTGCAGCAAAGCACTGGTGGTGGCATTGTTTCATTTGAGGTCAAGGGAGGCAGAAAGGCAGCTTGGCATCTAATCGACAGCACACGTATCATTTCGATTACCGCCAACCTGGGCGATACGAAAACTACACTAACTCATCCAGCCACCACCACGCATGCCCGTATAACACAAGAAGCCAGGGACGCTTCTGGCATTACCGAGAGCCTGTTGAGAATTGCGGTTGGGTTAGAGGCGGTCAATGATATCCAGGATGACCTAGCACGTGGCCTGTGATAACAATCACCCCTGCCGCATAGGAAGCGTTTTTAGCTGTCCATGCAGGCAATATGCAATCGACACTCGATGTGGCAGGTCACCAACCTACCTGAACAAATAATGGGTCGGCCCAATTGTGACCATCGATCATGACATTGCAATTTTGGCAGCCAAGGTTGGGGCAAGCCTAAAGCGGCATGGCTATTTGTTATCCACAGCCGAATCTTGCACAGGCGGAGCCGTAGCGAACGCCATCACTGATATTCCTGGTAGCTCTGAATGGTTTGATTGTGGATTCATAACTTACTCGTCTGAATCAAAAAGAGAAATTCTGGGTGTAACCCAAGATAGCCTCGTAAATCATGGTGCAGTAAGCGAGGTTGTGGTGCGCCAAATGGTAACCGGCGCATTACGTCACAGTCGCTCAGAGGTAGCGTTGGCGGTCAGTGGTATTGCTGGTCCGACAGGTGCAACATCAGGCAAACCCATTGGCACAGTGTGGCTTGCCTGGGGAATTAAAGGGGGGCCGCCAATTGCATGCCTCCATTATCTTCACGGCGACCGAACAGAGATTCGCAAACGGTCCACATTATTAGCCCTGCAGGGCATATTAGACCTGCTGGATGGGGCAACAAAAACAGCCTAAGCACACATTATCAGTAAGGAGCGCCTCCGCTAGGAACCACTTTGAAGGCTTTCTAAATCCGAACTCACATAGCTTATGCCATAATCACGTATCACTTCAGAGGGAGAGAGTTAAATGGATGACAACAAAAGCAAGGCGCTCGCAGCGGCACTAAGCCAAATTGAAAAACAATTTGGCAAGGGCTCCATTATGCGTCTAGGTGAACATGATATCGTGCGTGATATTCAGGTGGTCTCTACTGGATCTCTTGGGTTGGATATCGCGCTAGGTGTAGGTGGGCTGCCACGTGGTCGTGTTATAGAGATATACGGACCAGAGTCATCCGGCAAGACCACCCTCACATTGCAAGTTATCGCCGAAATGCAGAGGCTGGGGGGCACAGCCGCATTTATTGATGCGGAGCATGCGCTAGATCCTCAATATGCTCAAAAATTAGGCGTTAACGTAAGTGAGCTGCTTATTTCTCAACCAGACAATGGTGAACAGGCGCTAGAGATTGCCGATATGTTAGTGCGCTCAGCTGCTGTCGATGTGGTGGTAATCGACTCAGTGGCGGCATTGACTCCAAAGGCAGAGATAGAGGGGGAGATGGGGGAGCCGCAAATGGGCCTGCAAGCACGGCTCATGTCTCAGGCATTGCGTAAGTTAACCGCCAATATCAAGCGCTCCAATACGACAGTAATATTTATCAATCAGATACGTATGAAAATCGGTGTAATGTTCGGAAGTCCAGAAACAACAACTGGCGGTAATGCGCTGAAATTTTACGCCTCAGTTCGATTGGATATTCGTCGTATCGGTGCAATCAAAAAAGGTGACGAAGTAATTGGTTCTGAAACCCGGGTAAAGGTGGTCAAAAATAAGGTGGCGCCGCCATTCAAGCAGGCAGAATTTGATATTCTATACGGTGAAGGCATATCACGCGAAGGCGAAGTGGTTGAGCTTGGTGTATTACATAAAATCGTCGAAAAAGCTGGTGCCTGGTACAGCTACAACGGTGAAAAAATTGGCCAGGGGAAAGACAATGCGCGCGAATATCTCAAAGAGCACCCCGATATGGCAATTGAAATTGAAAATAAAATTCGTGCCATAGTCGGTGTGGCCTCGCTCAACAATGGCACAGAAAGCGACGACAAAAAAGATTGAGCTCAGCCTGCGCACTCGCGCCATGCGGTATCTGGTGCGACGTGAGCACAGTCGCGCCGAACTTCACAAAAAACTTATACCCAAGGCCTCCCCAGAAGACAACATAGATGGCCTATTGGATGATTTGGTAGCACGTGGATGGTTATCAGATTCCCGCATGGTAGAACATATTGTTCACATACGTCGCAATCGCTTTGGTGTTCAGCGCATCACACACGAACTTCGCCAAAAAGGTATAGCCGAGCACTTGATAAGTGAGGTACTGCCCCAGATGCAAAATTCCGAACTGGAAGCGGCTCGCGATATTTGGAGCAGGCGATTTGGTATCCACCCAGAAAATATAAAAGAAAAAGCTAAGCAGGCACGCTTTTTACAGTCTCGGGGATTTATGTTGGATGTAATCTCTAAGGTGCTGCGAGGCGGGGAAGATGGTGAATAAACATCACAACCAAGTAAACGCTACCTGTTGTGGTGGCGGAGAGGGTGGGATTCGAACCCACGGTACGGAAACCCGCACAACAGATTTCGAGTCTGTCGCATTCGACCACTCTGCCACCTCTCCATAGAGTTTAATTTTACCATCTCCAAAGCATAAAAATAGGCAGAATATTCTATGCTCCAGTCAATCCAGTCATCAACCTCAAGACGTGCGGGTGTATGGTCTTCTGTGTTTACATCACTAAGCATCATTGGTCTCGTGAGCTGCTCGCCTAGCGAGCCGCCAAAAAAACCATGGCAAGAAGAGCTGACAGTCATCGTCATACCATCTGAAAATCGTATCGATGCTGAATTTTCAATACAGCTCAGCACGCTTTTCGCAGAACACCTACATTCAAAAGTGAAATTTTTAACGCTCCCCCCCAATAGGGTTATGCAATCCATTGCCACAAACAAAGCCCACTTTGCGGCATCAGAGCTGCGCAGCAACGAGGGTGCCGGTATACGTTTTGGCCCATCGTATCAAACTGTAATCGAGCAGGCGGTATGTCGTGGCAAGCCATTGCGCCACATGACAGAGCTTCTGGGGAAAAATATTGCTATCATTGATGGCTCTACGCAAGAAGCCGCCTTGCGCGAAGCACGTAAAAAATTTCCAGGGTTGCACTGGCGCACACGGGCAAACCAATCCCCCGCTCAATTATTAAAGGAGGTAGCAGAGGGCAAGCTGGAGTGCACTGTCGTCAACGAAGAGCAGCTTGCATTGTCACGCAACTACTACCCGGACCTAAGCTCCACCCTCAATATCTCTACGCCTTCTAATTTGGCATGGGCATTTTCGCCAAATACGGATACCGAGTTAATTCTAGAAGCGAATAAATTCTTTACCATCATTCAGAAAAATGGGAAGTTACATCGTCTACTGGATAGCTACTACGGACACAGCAAGCAATTAGGCTCTGGCGACGCCATTGAATTCATAACAAAAATGCATACTGTACTACCGCATTTTAGAGGTATGTTTGAAGAGGCTGCCACCCTCACTAGAATGAAGTGGCAGTTACTCGCCGCTCTCGCCTACCAGGAATCCCATTGGAACCCACTCGCCACATCTTCTACCAACGTGCGCGGCATGATGATGTTGACCGAAGACACCGCCGATCGCATGAGCGTGACCAATCGACTCGATCCCCATCAAAGCATTATTGGTGGCGCAAAATATTTATTATTACTAAAAGATCAGCTACCTTTACGCATCAAAGAGCCTGATCGTACATGGCTGGCTCTGGCAGCCTACAATCAAGGGTACGGGCATCTGGAGGACGCACGCATCTTGGCAAAGCAGCAGGGTTACAATCCAGACAAATGGATAGACTTAAAACAGGTTCTGCCACTACTAACGCAGCCCGCATATTTCGAACAGACGAAATATGGCTATGCTCGTGGTGGTGAGGCTGTATTCTTGGTGGAGATAGTACGCAAACACTATGAACTGCTAACCAGCCTGGCCGTGGGTGACGTGCCCAGATCAATCAAACCCGTCAATAATTATAAGATTCCAAAAAAGAGTGGGGGGTAGGCGAATTTCTTGCTTACCAAGAAAACTTAATGGACATAACTTTCACGTACTCTCCATTAAATTTGGTTAACCCTGATTCAAGTTCAGCGCGCCAAGCATAGAAAATCTCAGGGAAATCAGGGCCCCTAACAAGTGCCTGCAGCGCAGCAAAATCGGCGGCACTCTTGTTTAAGATCCGCTTTAAACTCAAGATAATTCTATAGAAATCTGCACATCTCGCTGAAAAATCCTTAAAGCGTAAATCACCCGCCAAATAAACAAGGATGGGGCTCTCCTCCTCAAAGAACTCATCATTCACTCGCTTAAAGTCATCCATTAGACTCATGATATTTTTTTCAGAAATCTCTCGATCCGTCTCGCTTAGTATTTTTTCAGGTTTTGGAAAAATACTTTTCAAGAGTGTTGCCAGTTTTTGACAATTTTCTTGTAGCTCAGCCGATAGCTCTCTGCGATGCGCAAGAACATCGCCCCTAGGCTCAATAGAGCGATCTAAAATGGCGCCTAACGTTGAAATTCCAAAAATTTCCATACTTATCTCCTTGTACTTTAAAAGACAACATCTGCGCACCCAGGCAGATATCTATTAATATAAATCAATGCATCGATTTTCACGCATTGGACACCAATGTACAACAAACAAAACTTGCGCTTTTATTGAGTATAGCTTCTCCAGGGTAGCGAACGTAGCGCATTGCAAAAAATAATTTTATTCGCGGTCACACAACGTAAGGCTCTCGCGTTCACAAAAACCACTCGATCTGACATTCGCTTTGTATCAAAATTACACCGCCGAGATATATTCCAGGTTACCCATGTACGGCCTTAGTACCTCTGGCACAAAGATGCGTCCATCTTTTTGCTGATAATTTTCAAGAATGGCAACCAGCGTACGCCCCACAGCAAGGCCGGAACCATTGACCGTATGCATCAGCTCTGGCTTTCCCTGATCGTTACGAAAGCGTGCATGCATGCGTCTCGCCTGGAAGGCTTCAAAATTAGAACAGGAGGATATCTCGCGATATGCATCCTGGGCCGGAAGCCACACCTCGATGTCATAAGTCATCGCTGCCGAAAATCCCATATCTCCCGTGCACAGTTGCACTACCCTGTACGGCAAGGCCAATTTTTGTAGGATAACTTCGGCATGCCCCAACAATTGCTCCAGGGCTTCATGAGACCCTTCTGGATGCACAATCTGCACCAACTCCACCTTATCAAATTGATGCTGACGAATCATGCCACGTGTATCACGCCCATAAGAGCCAGCCTCGCTTCGAAAGCATGGCGTATGCGCCATCAACTTTAACGGCAACTGATCCAGCGGGGTTATGCTGTCGCGCACGATATTTGTTAATGGGACTTCTGCCGTCGGAATTAAATACAGGGCTTGCTCATCTCCCTCGTCAAGCTGACGTGGCACACGGAATAAATCATCCTCAAATTTTGGCAGCTGCCCAGTGCCACGCATAGAATCCGCGTTGACTAGATATGGCACGTACACCTCAATGTAGCCATGCTGCTCAGCATGCACGTCGAGCATGAACTGCGCCAAGGCCCTATGCAGGCGTGCCAGCGGGCCTTTTAGCAAAGAAAAACGTGCACCACTAATCTTGGTGGCAGTCTCAAAATCGAGTCCACCAAGACCCTCTCCGACGCTGACGTGATCCCTGATCTCGAAATCAAATTTTTTTGGCGACCCCACACGACGCACTTCGATATTGTCGCTTTCTGATTTTCCTATGGGCACCCTGCCATCGGGAAGATTGGGAATAGTCAGAAGAAAGGCCTGAAAATCATTCTGGATACAATCAAGCTGCATCTCAAGCCCCTTGAGCTCGTCACCCAGGCCGGCCACCTCCATCATAATTACCGACACATCCTCACCTTTGGCCTTGCTTACGCCAATCTGCTTGGAGATACTGTTACGTTTAGACTGCAGCTCTTGTGTGTTAGTTTGAATGGTCTTACGCATGCCCTCCAACTGCTCAAACCGACCCACATCCAATAGGTAGCCGCGGGTAGCCAGGCGCGTCGCGATACCCGCCAAATCATTGCGCAATACTTGTATATCCAACATACCTATCTCCAGTACAAGGCGGCCATATTCCCAATATAGCCATGGCGGCTGCAATTATTTTTTATGTTTACTTGTCGCGGCATCTAGCTCACGCAAACGAGCCATCTTTTCAAAAATTTGCTCCTCCAGGCCCCTCTTGGTGGGCTGATAAAAATGCACCTCCGGCATGCCATCCGGAAAATAATTCTCCCCCGCCGCATAGCCCTCTTCCTCGTTGTGTGCGTAACGATAACCCTTACCATAATCAAGCTTCTGCATAAGCTTAGTGGGTGCGTTACGCAAATGCAGTGGCACCGGGCGTGATTGATCTTGTGCAATCAAATCACGAGCGGCATTATACGCGACATAGCCCGCGTTCGACTTGGCGGCAGCTGCCATATAAAGCACTGCCTGTGCCAGTGCCAGCTCACCCTCTGGTGAGCCCAACTGTTCGTAAGTCTGGGCGGCATTCAGTGTCAGCTGAATCGCACGCGGATCGGCCAAGCCGATATCTTCCCACGCCATTCGCACAATGCGTCGCGCCAAATAACGCGGGTCCATGCCCCCGTCTAGCATACGCATCATCCAATACAGTGCAGCATCTGGATTGGATCCGCGGACTGATTTATGTAGGGCGGAGATCTGATCGTAGAAGGCCTCACCATTTTTATCAAAACGACGCACACCCTGCACCAGGGTGGCATCCAGTAGGGTTGCATCAATGCGTTTGGCTGAACCGCCCTGAACAGCGGCCTCCAGTTGCTCCAAAACGTTTAGCAGCCGTCTGGCATCGCCATCCGCATGGCTAACAATTCTCTCCTGCACGCCGTCCTCAAATTCAACGCCCACAAAGATCAGTTTCTTCGTACGCTCTAGCAGCTGACCTAGCTCAGTCACTGATAGACTTTTAAGTGTGTATACCTGGACGCGTGAAAGCAAGGCATTGATTACCTCAAACGAAGGATTCTCTGTGGTCGCACCTACAAAGGTAATCAGGCCCTGCTCAACGAATGGGAGGAACGTGTCTTGCTGAGATTTATTAAAACGATGCACCTCATCCACAAACAGCATGGTATGGCGTCCACTTTGCTGCAGCACGTGCTGCGCTTGAGCAATGGCATCACGAATATCCTTTACCCCAGACAGTATGGCTGACAGCGACACGAATTCAGCGTCAAACGCTGAAGCCATCAGCCTAGCCAGTGTCGTTTTTCCAACTCCAGGTGGCCCCCACAGAATCATGGAATGGGGTCTTCCAGAATCAAAGGCCAAGCGCAATGGCCTTCCCGGCCCAAGCAAATGAGACTGTCCAATAACGTCATCGACATTCTTTGGGCGCAATCGATCTGCCAACGGTGCCGCTGGCATAGGGGAGTCAAACAAATTATCGCTAGCAAAAGACATACTGTACTTACCGCAGCAAAGGTTGACTCTCAGGATTAGCGCAGGTAGCGAAGGGCTTACTCACCTAGTACGTCCACTCCCTTTGGCAGTACAAACTTAAATAAGTGAGCCGGCAGCTGTGGATTGCGCTGCAACTTCGAGAACCGAAGTACGGTGGTATGCCCAAATGCGTCCCTTAATTCCATGACGATCAACTCAGACTGGGAATTGAATGCCATGAGCACCTGATCAAAGCCAGAATCCTGCTTGCGTGGCAATGCCTGCAGCCAATCTAGGCCCTCCCTTACTTCACGATCGCTCAACTCAAAGTCACGCTCGATTTCATTTCTACCGGACAGTAACGCTGCCGGGCTACTGCCAAGTGCGGTATCTATTTTTTTTACTACAACCTGATTCAACTCGACGTCATACAGCCAGAACCTCTGGCCGTCCCCCACAATTATTTGTTCGAAAGGTTTTCGATAGACCCAGCGAAACTTTCCAGGGCGCACGAACTGCATGGTGCCAGAGGCCAGTTGGATACGCTTCCCACTTTTATCCTTAACCTCCTGAACAAAATTAGCTTGTGCTGATTGCGTGGACGCAATGAAATCTTTTAATTTATCCGTGGCACCGGCTTGCGCAAGGGAGGGCAAGAAGAAAAGCCACAACACAAAAAACTTACGCATATATAATTTCTCCCTGCACGAGCCCTTATTTATAGGAGGCGCCGTGGACCACGGTTAACCTATCACTCCGGTCTCGCGGGCGCGATAACTTCACGATTACCGTTTCCCTGCATCGGTGTCACGACTCCGGCGCGCTCCATCTGTTCCACCAAACGGGCGGCACGATTGTAGCCAATTCGTAAGTGGCGCTGCACTAAGGAGATGGAGGCGCGACGTGACTTCACCACAATCTCCACCGCCTGATCGTAAAGCGCATCGGCCTCTGCGCTTGCGCCACTTTCGGAATCACCGTCCGTTGCAAGCTCGTCCGCGGAGGTCAGTACGCCCTCGATGTACTGCGGTGCACCCTGCATCTTGAGGTACTCAACAACACGGTGTACCTCCTGATCTGAAACAAATGCGCCGTGGACCCTCTGCGGGTAGCCAGCCCCAGGGGGTAGATAGAGCATATCTCCCTGACCGAGCAGTGCCTCTGCACCCATTTGGTCTAGGATGGTGCGCGAGTCGATCTTACTGGATACTTGAAATGCCACACGCGTTGGTACATTGGCCTTGATGAGTCCAGTAATGACATCCACCGAAGGGCGTTGCGTCGCCAGTACCAGATGGATACCGGATGCCCGTGCCTTCTGGGCCAAGCGTGCGATCAATACCTCAACCTTCTTACCCACCACCATCATCAGATCAGCCAGCTCATCTATAAATACCACAATAAACGGCAGCTCATCTGCCGCCTCTGGGTGATCAGGAGTTAACGTGAATGGATTGGTCAGTGGGCTGCCGGCCTTGATGGCGTCACGCACCTTCTGATTGTAGCCAGCAATATTACGCACGCCCATCGACGACATCAGGCGATAACGCTTGTCCATCTCCTTCACACACCAATTCAGCACAGACGCGGCTTGGCGCATGTCGGTCACTACGGGAGCTAGCAGGTGCGGTATGCCCTCATACACCGACAGCTCGAGCATCTTCGGGTCCACCAGTAGTAGCCGCACCTGTTGTGGCGTGGCCTTGTAAAGTAGGCTCAAAATCATGGCGTTAATCGCCACCGACTTACCAGAGCCAGTGGTCCCGGCGACCAGGACGTGTGGCATCTTTCCCAGATCGGCAACCACCGGCTTGCCCGAGATGTCTTTCCCCATCGCCATGGTGAGCGAGGAATGCATGTCGGCGTAGTCTTGAGAGCTTAGAATTTCTGACAACCTCACCATCTGCCTATTCGGATTGGGCAACTCTAGTGCCATGTAGGACTTGCCCGGGATAGTTTCCACCACCCGCAGGCTCACCACCGACAGCGCTCGTGCCAAATCCCTCACCAGGCTTGTGATCTGACTGCCCTTTACGCCTACCGCAGGATCAATCTCGTAGCGCGTAACAACTGGTCCCGGGTAGGCTGCTACTACCTTAACGTCCACACCAAAATCTTGTAGCTTCCGTTCGATGAGGCGCGAGGTAAACTCCAGCGTGTCAGCAGACAGCACCTCCACCTCATGTGTCGGCTGGTCAAGTAAGTGCAATTGCGGCAGCAGTGAGTCCGGCATGTCCGAGAACAGCGGCACCTGCTTTTCTTCTAGCACTCTTGCGGACTGCTTTACCTCGATCAGCGACTGCTCGATGTATATCGGCATGTGACTTTCCACGCGCCTCTTTTCCTCTTCGACCACGACCTGACGCTCATTGAGCGCCTGCGCGCCGATACGCCTATCCTGCCAGGTCAGCCAAACATTTTTTGTCCAGCGGCAAAAGGTCTCGAGGGTGACGCCAAGGCGGTCGATGAATCGCAGCCACGACAGGCCACTAAACAGACTAAATCCGATAGCCATGAGCACCAGCAGCAGCATGGTGGCACCAGTAAACCCTAGTAGGTGCGCCAACCCATCGCCTAAGACCGTGCCTAACATGCCGCCCGGTACGTATGGTAAGGCAGCCCTCAAAGTGTGAAGTCGCAAGGCCTCCAACGAACTACTGGCAACTAACAACAGGACGAAGCCAAGCAAGGCTATCCACAGAGCGCGGCGATCGAACAGGCTGTTCTGGGCTATACCACGATAGCCAATCCATACCTTTTGCGACAGGAGTACCGCCCACCACCAGGCAGAGAAGCCGAACACGTAAAGCAGAATGTCCGCCGACCAGGCGCCCACAATTCCACCCGCGTTGTGTGGCACAACATTGCTGGCACTGTGTGACCAGGCAGGGTCGTTTCGATCGTACCCGTACAGGACGAGGATCAGATAGATTGCTGCGGCGCCCAATAAAATCAAGCGTGACTCACGCAGCAACGCAGCCAGCCTAACCGCTAACAGGGAAGTCTCTTTGGGCTTGTTTTTTAGTGATGCCATGGTGCGGTCATACTCCATTACTCCCAAGTCACGGACTCACGATAAATCGACTTCAAAGCTCATCAGGGTCCGTCAACTTCGGACTGAATTGTTATGCCTGACCAAGCAACTCGAGCTCGAGCTTTGGTGCAGAACTCTTCGCATCTGGCAAAATCTGCCAGGGCACAACGCCGATCAGTGGTGCGTTCAGGCGTTTCTTCAGCGCCACGACACTGGCTTGCGCTGCGAGCATATCAGGCTCAAGCACGTTCGCCACCCAACCTGCACATTTTAATCCACATGCCTCAATCGCGCTTGTCGTAAGTAACGCATGGTTCAGGCAACCCAGTCGGATACCCACCACCAGAATTACGGGCAGGCCCAGCTCCATCGCAAGGTCGGGGATGCCCTGGCTGTCATTTAACGGCACCGCAAAGCCTCCAATGCCCTCCACTATTACCACATCTGCTCGCAATGCCAGCGCACGGTAGGCTGTCACAATGCTTGCGAGCTCAATGTGTACGCCCGCGTTCTGGGCGGCGATGTGTGGCGCGATCGGGTCCAGTAGGCCGTAGGTATTAATTTGATCGTAGTCAGCCGGCACGTTACTGGCTGCCTGCAGTTGTTTTACGTCATGGTTCTGGCCATCTTTATCGCAGCCGGATGCTACCGGCTTCATGCCAACCACTCGTCGCCCTTGTTGGGCAAAGGCATACAACAAGGCGCATCCGATGAGCGTCTTGCCGACGCCGGTATCGGTTCCGGTCACAAAGAAGCTCATCGCCACTCCTTGACGTCTAGATCGATCGTACGCACCTGGCTCAGCATAAAATTAGTTGGTGCTCAGCATCTGATCGAGCCGCAGCCTGAGCCTCTGGCCTATCGTGCGCCACTGCGCAGCATACCGTAGGGGGATCTCGTATCTCAGGTAGAGGGCTGCCGCTTTGTTGGGCCCGGAGATGCCTGGGGGTATCGCTGGGCGGTAGGGTGCCTCGACGATACACACCGGGATGTCATTGCGAGGCAGTCCACCGTCTACGCATCGGATGCGCACCAGCTCGTCCGTAGGGTGATCGTCGCTCATAAACACATCTGCCTTGGTGGTTGGGTCGTAGTAGTGCAGCATCTCGGGTAGCCCCGGTAGGTCAGGCTTTCGCTGCAGCCCCTCAAAAAAATACTTAAAGTAGTCTTCCCACGACCTGCCTGGGGCAATGGAGGCGTGCAGACTTTGCCCCCATGTCAACCCCTCAAGCTGGGATGCGCTCTGGCCTCCTATCGGGGAGACGTCGGGCAGCATGGCGTCAACCTTAATCTGACCAACGGTCAATCTTTTCTTTCCATCGATCTGACCCAGCGGCACGCCACTCCAGCCACGCAATTGGGTGTTGTACGCTCCAAAGTTATGTGTCAGCGGCACGTCAAAGTTTACGCCACCCACGCTCGCCTTAATGTTGACCTTGTCGGCCTCTGCCAGGCTGACAAACCTCCCTTGGGCACGAACAGCTCGCTCGCTGATCTCCCCCCGGTACAGAACAGTTTCCGCCCACATTGGCAACCTTGACCACGTCACCGTGACCAGCACGGCAACCAGCAGGCCTCCCCATACCAAAGGATTTTTGCCGCGCATCCTTGCAAATTTTGCAGCGAGAAGGCCGAGAAAAATAAACGCCAGCACGATGGGTAGTAGCCCAATTTTTATCGTCATAATCTCACTCGATACGGGGCACAGGCAAAGGGTGCCCGCCACCCGCACACGATACACCACAAAGTAGTCGCCACGCCTAGACGACGATAATATGTGTCATAGCTCACAGTTTAAATGGTGTCTGGATGACCTGCGCACCGCTCGCCAAGACCCTAGGCTTCAGCTTCCACGCATGCCCGTAGATCACCTCAAAGGTAGCGGGTAGCTTGCCACCCTCCCTGAATCGCTCGTAACCCTCGTGTAGTGCGCGCCATGCGTTCTTGCCCATCATGCCCTGCCCACGCCCGGCGGTAACGTTGTGTGCACCTATGCCGCGCAAGTCTTGCATCACCGACTTCATGTCGTCGTAAGTGAGCGTAATGGTCTCCATGTCCATCACTGGGGCAGCAAATCCACCCCCCTTAAGCATGTCACCGATATCGTGCATGTCGGCAAATCGATTAACGTGCCTATGCTCGTCCACGCCATGGAAGGCACTGCGCAACTCTTTTAGCGTGTCCGGACCAAAGGTGCTAAACATCACGAGGCCGTCCACGTTCAGCACTCGATATAGCTCAGCAAACGTAGCGGGGAGATCGTTGCACCACTGCAGCGTCAGGTTTGACCACGCCATATCCACGCTGCCACCCACTAACGGTAAGGCTTCGACATCGGCACATATGTGGCTACACTTACCGCCACCAAATAATTTACGCCACCAGCTCGACTTGCTACGCGACACCCTGAGCATATTGATTGCCATGTCGAGTGCCAGCACCTGTGCCCGGGGGTAGCGCTGCATGAGCTGTCGTGCACCCCAGCCCGTGCCGCTACCGAAGTCCAACACGGACGCCGGCTCCTGCCTAATGTAATCCAGCCTCTCCAGCATGCGGCCACAGACCTCGCGTTGCAACACCGCGATCGCATCGTACCCACTTGCGGCACGATTAAATGCTCGTCGCACATGACGCTTATCAACTAAAAAATCATTCATTCAAAAACACGTCCAATCGTTTTGCAAAAATATCTGGGTGGGATAGGAACGGCGCGTGCGGAGCGCCCATTATTTTAAGCAACTGCGCATTGGGTAGTCCGTGTGCAAGGTAGTCTGACGCCGCACACGGGGTCAGGGCATCGCGCTCGCCCGAAACAACCAGAGCGTGCTGGTCGATCTTCGACAGCACTGGGCGCAGGTCTGTGTCACGCAGTATGTCCAAACCAGACTGCAGCGCCACTAAGCTTGGCTCATCACGGCTAGCCAAGACGGCGCGCAAGCTCACCAGCAGGTCACGTTCGTCTGCACTGCCGTGCACCTGCAGTGCGGCGAATCGTTTTAGTGTCGCCCTTCTATCTTTTAGCAAGGAGGCCGAGAACTCTTGCAGCACACTTGTCGCCATCGCACACTGCCAATCACTACGCTGCACAAAGCTAGGGGTGGTGGAGACCAGCACGAGTTTGCTGACTTGGCTAGGTGCAAGCAATGCCCAGTGCAGCGCAATCTGCCCACCAAGCGACCACCCGCATAGCGCCACCTGCTCGTCATGGTGCTCGGCGTACCAGTGTTCAGATAGCTGTCGCGCCAGGCCATCCAAACTGTACGACGTGTCGCCAGGGCTAGCACCGCACCCCGGTAGATCAACGCAATGCACACGGAAGCCTTGAGCAAGGCGTACTGCAACGCCGTCCCATATCCCGCCGTGCACGCCCCAGCCGTGAATCATTAGCAACGGCGCGCCGGCGCCCCGACTTTCAATGTGCAAGCTCATGAAGGGCAGAAACTAATTTCGCCACGTCCTGTTCATCATGCGCCGCCGACAGCGAGATTCGTAGCCGAGCCGTTCCCTGCGGCACGGTCGGCGGACGAATAGCTGGCACCGAGATTCCGCGTGCGTACAATGCCCGACTCAAAGCCATCGCGGCGTCATTATCCCCCACCAGCAGCGGCTGAATTGGTGTGTCGGACCGCATCAGTGGCCACGGCAAACCGTCGAGCCCAGAGCGTAACTGCGCGACCAATTCGCGTAGTCGTGTGCGTCGCCACTCCTCATCTTGCAGCACACTAAGGCCTGCTAACAGCGCGCAGGTTAGCGCGGGTGAGGTGGCGGTCGTATAGGTGTAGCTGCGTGCGCTCTGGAGTAGCGTATCAATGACCACCCTCTCCGCCGCAACAAAGGCGCCGGAGACCCCCGCCGCCTTACCCAGGGTCGCCATATAAATAATGCGTGGCGAATCTAGGCAAAATAACCCACCGCCCCGGGGTGAGTTGGGCGCCCCGTTGGCAGGCGCGGGCTCGTGGTCACACGTGGGTAGCGCTTTCCCCGATGGGTCACCGCCGTGGAACAGCGAGCCTCGACCCTGCCTGCCTAGCACGCCAAATCCGTGCGCGTCGTCCACCAGCAGCCAGGCGTCGTGTTGCTCGCACAGTAGTAGTATCTCCGACAGGGGCGCCAAGTCACCGTCCATGCTAAACACCGCGTCCGTGATCACAAGCTTTCGGCCTTCGCCTGCCTGCCCTAGAAGTTGCCCCAGGTGTGTCGCGTCGTTGTGCCGGTAGCGTTGCACGCGGGCACGAGAGAGGATCATGGCGTCATTGAGCGACGCGTGATTTAAGTGATCGGCAAACACTCTGTCGCCCCGACCAACGAGCGCCTGCACAGCCCCGAGGTTGGCTAGGTAGCCGGAGGAAAAAAGGAGCGTCGCTGGTTTGCCGGTGAATGTTGCGAGCGCCAGCTCCATCTCGTCATGCACACTGAAGTGACCGCTGACCAGGTGGGAGGCGCCGGCGCCCAGGCCGAAGCGCTCCAAACCAGTCCGCAGGGCATCGAGTAGCTTTGGGTGATTGGCTAGGCCCAGATAGTCATTGCTTGCAAAGGACAGTATCGACTGGCCATCCACCTGAACGTGAACACCTTGCGCGCCCTGTAGTGCACGACGCCCACGCGAGAGGCCCTGAGCTGCGCGGGCACCGAGCTCATCCTGTAGCACCTTAAACGGCACGGGGGTCCTTTATCGTAGGCGACGCAGTGTTGGTCACCAGAAATCCGATCGACACAAGAATAACACCAGCTTCAACTGAGCCGAATCTGATGTGCGTCCCGCTCAAAAAAGCACACCCTACGCCCCCGCTATGGCGGGACGCATCCCTAACTTTTCAAGCAGTGCGCGATCGCGCTCCACCTCTGGATTGTCGGTGGTCAGCAGTCGGTCGCCGTAAAACATCGAGTTAGCGCCCGCCAGAAAACACAGGGCCTGCACCGCCTCGCTCATTTGCTGTCGGCCGGCAGAGAGTCTCACCCGCGCCAAGGGCATGGTGATGCGTGCCGCTGCGATGGTGCGCACAAAATCAAGTGGGTCCATTTCCTCACTGCCTGCCAGCGGCGTGCCCTCGACCTGCACCAACATATTAATGGGCACGCTCTCCGGATAGGGGTCAAGATTGGCCAATTGCGAAATTAGGCCGGCGCGTTGACTGGCGCCCTCCCCCATGCCAACGATGCCACCACAGCACACACTCAGATCGGCATCTCGAATGCGCTTTAGGGTGTCCAGCCTGTCTTGGTAGTCACGTGTGGTAATGACCTGGTCGTAAAACTCAGGCGCGGTATCTAGGTTGTGGTTGTAGTAGTCCAAGCCTGCCGCCTTAAGCTGCTCGGCCTGGCCGTCTTTTAGCATGCCCAAGGTGGCGCAAGTTTCCAGACCCATCGCCTTAACCTCGCGCACCATCTCTAGTACCGGCTCCAGGTCTCGTTGCTTTGGTCCACGCCAGGCCGCGCCCATACAGAAGCGAGTTGCGCCGGCCGCCTTGGCCACACGAGCGGCCTCCAGCACCTCGCCAATCCCCATCAGCTCCTGACTCTTCACGCTGGTGTCGTAACGTGCCGCTTGCGGGCAGTAGCCACAGTCCTCTGGGCAGCCCCCTGTCTTGATGGACAGCAGCGCAGACAGCTGCACCGCGTTCGCATCGAAGTGCTCACGGTGTACCTGCTGTGCGCGATAGATTAGGTCGGCGAACGGCAACTGAAGTAGTGCCTCGACCTGGGCGACACTCCAGCGCTCAGCCTTATCGGAGGGTGTGGCAGGCGTAGGTGGCCTGGGGTTTTTGGTGAACTGTACGGTGTGAATCGTCATGGCATGTGGTCTGATCAATTACAATGATTCAGCATCATCCGTGAAAGGGTATGACCTTGTCAATTTTGAATCATTATTTTATGAACATCTGGACGCAAAGCCCGACAGGCAAACCTCGCAGGCGGTCTGTGCGTCACCAATGGGGCGGCTCAGATAGTGTTTAACGTCATCCTCTTCCAACCTGAAATTCCGCCAAACACCGGGAACATCATCCGTCTGTGTGCCAACACCGGGGCGAGACTGCATCTCATCCAGCCGCTCGGGTTCGCGCTGGACGACAAGCAGCTGCGACGTGCCGGACTGGACTACCACGAGTACGCCAACCTACATGTGCACCCCGACCTGTCCGCCTGCCTGCTGACCCTGCCGGACGTGCGTCTATTTGCGTACACCACAAAAGGCGCGCGGTCCTACCACGAGGTACGTTATCAGGCTGGGGACGCCATGCTGTTTGGACCAGAGACACGCGGGTTGCCCACCGACGTCCTCGCATCCTTGCCACCAGAACAATGCCTGCGCGTGCCCATGCTGCCAGACAATCGTAGCCTCAACCTATCTAACACGGTGGCGGTGGTGGTGTTCGAGGGATGGCGCCAGTGCGGCTTTGTGGGTGGGGCGTAGATCGGCTAACTAAACTCTGAGCTGGGCGCACGGCTGAGCAGTGCCTCGACCGCGCTCGCGGCGGGCACCTGCTCGTACAGCACCCGGTAGACTGCCGCACAGATCGGCATCTCTATATCCAGACGTTGGGCCAAGTGGTGAACCTCTCTTACGGTGTGCACCCCCTCAGCCACATGACCCAACTGACTCAGGATGTCCGGCAGTGTCTGTTGCTGTGCCAGCAAGATGCCCACCCGTCGGTTACGTGACAAGTCGCCCGTGCACGTCAAGATCAGGTCGCCGGCACCCGACAGCCCGCTCAGCGTTTCCGCACGCGCGCCCATCTTCAGTCCCAGCCTCGTCATTTCAGCCAACCCGCGTGTGATCAGGGCCGCGCGTGCATTGTGTCCGTAGCCCATACCCTCGGCGATGCCCGCGGCAATCGCCAGCACATTCTTGACCGCCCCGCCCACCTCCACGCCCAAGAGGTCGGTGCTGGAATAGATGCGCAAAGACGGGTGGTGTAAGGAGTGTGCTAGCTGCTTAGCGAACTGTCCGTCCGTCGACGCCAAGATCATCGCCGTAGGAAGACCTTGCGCCACCTCCAGAGCAAAGCTTGGTCCGGACAGCACACCGCATGGAAAATTTTTCGGGAGGGTCTCCGCCGCCACCTGATGCGGGAGCTTCCCGGTGCCCGCCTCGAAGCCCTTGCACGCCCAAACTATTGGGGTGGGTGCGGTGGTCGCTGCCGCAATCTGCTGCAGGGTGCTGCGCAGGGCGACGATGGGCACGGCAATCAACATCAGTTCTGTATCGGCCATCGCAACAGGTAAGTCAGCGGTCAAGTTAATACCCTGCGACAGGGCAACTTCCGGTAGGTAGCGCTGATTATATCGAGTGGCCAGCATCTCCTTGATGTGCGCCTCGTCGGAGGCCCATAGGGTGACGGCGTGATGCGCGGACAAGTTAACGGCGAGCGCGCTACCCCACGCACCCGCACCCAGTATCGTGATGTTCATCGTGTCATGGCCAGGGCGGCGGTCAGGGCGAGCGTGGTGGGCAGTCTCATGCTTAGCGCTTAGTGCCGAGTGGCTGTTTCGGTCTCTGTTTTTTTCTGCTGCATTTGCTGCTGGTAAAGCACCTCAAAGTTAATTGGGTTGAGCAGCACGGGGGCGAATCCGGCGTGGGTTGCCATGCTGGACACCACCTCCCGAAGGTACGGGTACAGAATGTTGGGGCAGACGATGCCCAGCACCGACTCTAGCTCCTCTGGTGGCAGATTGCGTATCTTAAAAATACCGGCTTGCTTGGCCTCTATTAAGAACATCACCCTGCCATTTGT